>ERZ1031719.309-NODE-309-length-21910-cov-9.562755_pt1 | contig 21910 bp, 19 predicted proteins | sample MGYA00516702_ERZ1031719 | MGnify/ENA primary metagenome ERZ1031719 (study PRJEB33719, sample SAMN04261227) | wastewater metagenome | biome: rural village; feature: human; material: feces | host: Homo sapiens | place: El Salvador | collected 2013-01-07 ...
ATTTGCGGAAATATGTTTCTCAATTATATTTTCTCCAGCCAACAGGAAGAAGGGGTACATTTCTTTCGGAAGAACAAATTTGCAACTGCGCCGTAGTTCCATCACATAACGCTAATGGCATAAAAGTAAAATATTTGTCAAACTTACCTGAAATCAATATCGGCGCTAACTTGCAAATTTTTCTGTAGAAAGAGAATGTCCCCCTTCTTCCGTCGCATCGAGAAACCTTATACCCAAACCAACTTCCCCGCAAATCCGTCCCTTCTGCCAAACCCCAAAGGCCCCAGACCACGCAGTTAAACAGCAATTTAAAAGAAAACGAACAGATGAAAAAATTATGCAGATATAGTATAATAGACCATAATAAACCAAAAGAAAAACTTGCCAGACTGGGGGAAACATGGAACCACAAAAGCAGAATGACGGTGTGCGCTATAAGCTGGCGAATGCCATGAAAGAATGTATGCGCACTGCACCGGTAGAAAAAATAACCGTAAAAGAAATTGTAGAAACCTGTGGGTTGACGCGTCAGACATTTTATCGGAATTTTCAGGATAAATATGATCTGATCAACTGGTATTTTGATAAGATTTTGCTGGAATCATTTGAGCACATGGGAGAAGGAAGAACCGTCTACGAGAGCCTTGTCAACAAATTTGAATACATTCAGATGGAGCAGCTGTTTTTTCGGGCGGCATTCAAAAATGATCAGCAGAATTGCCTGAGAGATCATGATTTTGAACTGATTCAGGAGTTTTACACAAAGCAGATCGAAAGCCGGACAGGAAGAAAGATTTCCACCGAATTGCAGTTTGAACTGGAAATGTATTGTCTTGGTTCGGTTTATATGACGGTGCAGTGGGTGCTCGGGTATCGGAAATGTACGCCAGAAGAGCTGGCACATGCGCTGACCGAATCCATGCCTGTGCGGCTGCAGGACGTATTTCAAGAACTGGGATTAATATAGGAAGAAACTGTAAAAAATGCATCCGCTTGGTCTATCGTTTGAAACGCCAGAACCGGTATTTGCCGGAACTGGCGTTTCTTTCATCAGTGACTTTTTACAGTCCACTTTATATTGAATTGCAAGAAATTACATTAGTTTACGGAACAGAGCTTTCAGATCTTCCACACTGGCATCTTTTGGATTTCCAGGTGCGCAGGCATCGGCATGTGCGGATTCTGCAAGGAACTGTAAGTCTTCTTCCTTCAGTGCTTCCAGTTTGGTCGGAATTCCGACATCGACGGAGAGCTGCTGAACGGCATCAATTGCTGCCTTGCGGTATTCGTCCACAGACATTTCATCGACACCCTTGACACCCATGGCGCGTGCAATCTCACGGTATTTTTCACCGGTGCAGTCGGCATTGTATTCCATAACGATTGGGAGCATCATTGCACAGGCAACACCGTGCGGAGTGTCATAGACAGCACCGAGTGTGTGTGCCATGGAATGTGCGATTCCAAGTCCGACATTGGAAAATCCCATACCTGCGATATACTCGCCGAGAGCCATGCCTTCGCGTCCCTCTTTTTCGTTTGCAACGGCACTGCGCAGGGATTTGGAGATCAGCTCAATGGCTTTGAGGTGGAACATATCTGTCATTTCCCAGGCTGCTTTTGTAGTGTATCCTTCGATGGCGTGTGTCAGGGCATCCATACCGGTAGAAGCAGTAAGTCCCTTTGGCATGGAAGACATCATCTCAGGATCTACGATTGCGATAATTGGCATATCGTGTGGGTCAACACATACAAATTTACGCTTCTTTTCCACATCGGTAATGACGTAGTTGATGGTAACTTCTGCCGCAGTACCAGCGGTGGTCGGAACAGCGATGATCGGTACGCATGGTTTTTTGGTCGGGGCTACGCCCTCAAGGCTGCGCACATCTTCAAATTCCGGATTGGCAATGATGATACCGATGGCTTTGGAAGTATCCATGGAAGAGCCGCCGCCGATTGCAATGAGGTAGTCGGCACCGGAATCCTTGAATGCCTGTACACCGTGCTGGACATTCTGGATGGTTGGATTTGGTTTGATATCGGAATAAATCTCATACACAAGACCATTCTTGTCCAGTACATCTGTTACCTTTTTTGTTACACCAAACTTGATCAGGTCAGGGTCTGAGCAGACAAAGGCTTTCTGGAATCCGTGTGCTTTTGCCTCGGTTGCAATCTCCTGAATTGCACCTGCGCCGTGATAAGATGTTTCATTTAACATAATTCTGTTTGCCATAGTTGTAATCGTCTCCTTTGCATACATTCATGATACCCTTATTGTAGCAATGAAAAATCCGGGATGTAAGTTACAAAAGCAGCAGATTGTAACATGTGGTCCAAAATTTTTTTTCTTGATTTTTTATGGGAAAAGGAGTAATCTGTCAATGGGAATGAAGTTCTCCCAAGGGAATCTCCCTGAACTGCTGAACAATAAGCTGATGACTTCTACGATTGTTTGATCGCAGAGACCATCGGCTTTTTTATTTGCTGTAAGATTTTGAGGATGTGCAGGGGAAGGATTGATGCAGGATGGATGTAGCAGTAAATCAATTGTTCATATGTCGCATGTAGGAGACGAAAAAGGGATTATGAAAGAAGAGGAAAACCATGAATCTGTCACAAGATTTACAGGGATTAAAGAAAAAAGCAAAAGAAACATTTTTGTATGTGCTATCTGCGCTGCTCCTTGGCATTGCAATTGGTGCCATTGACGCGGTATTTGGTCGTGTTTTACTTTTTATTACAGATTTTCGTTCGGCGCATGTAGTTGTATTGCTGCCGTTTCTGCCGCTGGCAGGGCTTGGGATCGTCTGGTTATACCGGCATTTCAATGAGACGGCGGCAAAAGGAATGACGCTTGTCATGGAAGCCGGGCAGGGAAAGCGGGAGTCGATTCCACTGGCACTCATCCCACTTGTCATGGCCGGTACATGGATCACACATCTGTTTGGCGGAAGTGCGGGGCGCGAGGGCGTTGCCGTGCAGATCGGTGCCACACTTTCCCATGCGTTTGCCCGCAGATTCCACTTCCCGGACAACGGCAGGATATTATTGATTGCGGGAATGGCAGCCGGATTTGGAGGCCTCTTTCAGACTCCGTTTGCAGCAGTCTTTTTTGCGATGGAAGTAGTGGTGAGTGGAAGTATGGCATATTCCGCATTGCTTCCTGCGGCAATTGCGTCTTTTACGGCATCTGCAACTTCGCATGCGCTGGGGCTGGAAAAATTTTCGGTTCTTCTTTCGCAGACACTGTCATTGACGGACACAAAGACGGTGACGTATCTGATTCTTTTTGGAATCTTGTTCGGTCTGACGGGACGGCTGTTTGCGGTGCTTTTGCAAAAAGTAAAACAGTTTATGGGAAACGTACTGGAAAATCCATACAAGAGAATCGGCTTTGTGTCGATCCCACTGGCGGTGTTCCTTTTTCTGGCGTGGAACGGACGGTACTGCGGACTTGGAACCAATCTGATCGCGCAGGCATTTTCCGGAGGAGAACTGTATACGTTTGACTGGATTTTGAAGCTGCTCTTTACGGTACTGACTTTGTCGATCGGGTTTCAGGGCGGAGAGGTGACGCCGCTTTTTTCCATCGGTGCATCGCTTGGTTTTATGCTGGGAAATCTGGCAGGACTGCCACCGATAGTCTGTGCGGCACTTGGATACGCGGCGGTGTTTGGAAGTGCAACCAATACTTTGCTGGCTCCGGTTTTGATCGGAATGGAAGTATTTGGTGTGGAAAATGGGCTTGCATTTTTTGCGGTCTGCCTGGTGGCATTTCTGGTCAATGGCAACCGCTGCATTTATACGGCACAGAAACGGTCTTTTTGGTAAAAATCCCTTGACTCTCACCCTGGTTCATGGTTTATAGTTCTGCCAGAATTTAAAAATTGAGGTGGAAATCATGAACTGGGTGATTGGAAAAAAGCAAAAAAGAAGAAACAGAATAAAAGCACAATTCGGGAAAAATCCAATGGAGCTGGAAGCGTGGGAATCACTGGAGAAGCGCATGCGCGAAATCCGTATGTATGAAGAGCTGGTGGTGCAGGACGTAAAGAAGGAAGAATGGCAAAGTGCAGGAAGCGTGGATACCGTTACGTGGAATGACCTGGAGATGGATCGTGTATTTGCGCGGATCAATCATACCCGGACGTATATGGGAGAGCAGATTCTGTACCATCGCCTGCACAATATGCAGACACGGCAGTCCTGTGAGGATATGGAAAAGAGGATTTCGTTTTTTTTGTGCCGGGAATCCATACGTACAGAGATAGAAGAAAAACTCATGCGTATCGGCAAGCAGAAAGAAAGCTGTTATCTGCCGTTTTTCCTGACGGAAGAAATTAACCCACTGGTCATTCCCGGTGCAATATTGTATTTTTTGCAGGGACTGCTGGCTTTTTGCCTGATCGGGGCAATTTTGCTGCGAAGTAATTTGTGGGCAACTGGTTTTCTTGTTGTGGCGGTAGTCAATCTGCTTATTTATCTGCATACAAAATGCAAATATGAGGGAAATTTGTTTATGGTATCCAGTTTGAAAGAACTTTTTGATTTTTGCAACTGGATTGTAAAAAAACTGGAACCGGACAGACCGGAAATTTTGCATGCATTGGAGAAAACTCAAAAATTATCCCACCGGATGCTGCGCTGGCAGACTAGAAAATACCAGAGCATATCCGGGGATGTGACGGGGATCCTCTGGGATTATATTGCGGGAATTACGCTGCATGATGTTGTCGCATTTTACCGTATTCAAAAAACTTTGCGCGCGTGCAAAAAAGAGACGATGCAACTGTATACATTTGCAGGAGAAATTGATATGGAGATTGCGATCGCATCCTTCCGGAAAAGCCTGCCGCAATGGTGCTGTCCGTCATTGCAGAGTGATGGCGCAATCAGTGTGGAGGAAATCCGTCATCCTCTTATGGCAGATGCAATCCCGAATGATTTTGTTCTGAAAAAAGGTGTGGTACTGACCGGGGCAAATGCATCTGGTAAATCGACATTTATGAAAGCGGTTGCCATCAATGTGATTCTGGCACAGACGATCAATACCTGTGTTGCAAAAAATATGAAAATGCCTGCAATACAGGTGATGACCTCGATGGCACTTCGGGATGATGTGCTGCAGGGAGAGAGTTATTACATGCGTGAAATTAAATATTTAAAGCGCATGCTCGATGAACTGAAAACGGGTGGGCTCATGTTGTTTGTGATTGACGAGATTTTAAAAGGGACGAACACGCGTGAGCGTCTGGCGGCATCCAATGCCATTTTATCCTACATGGTTCAGAAACAGGGCTTTTTCCTGATTGCTACACACGATCTGGAGCTGGTGTATGCCCTGAAAAACCGATACGACACTTATTATTTTGACAGTCAGGTTCATGAAAAAGATATCGTTTTTCCATACAAAATCAGACGTGGGATCGTCGGGAAAACAAATGCCATAGATTTGATGGAACTGCTGGATTTTCCAGAAGAAATTACAGACCAGGCACGGCGTGAGGTGGGAAAGAGATAATTGTATTTTCAAATATATAGTAGAAGGAAGGAACGGAACAGATGAAAATAGGACAGGCAGCGCAACTGACCGGATTAACCATCAGCAATATCCGCTTTTATGAAAGAAAGGGGCTGCTCGAACCGGAGCGGAATGACCAGAGCAAATACCGCAATTACAGTGAACAGGATATCCGGCGGTTAAAACAGATCATTTTATATCGGAAAATGAATATGCCCATCGAAAAAGTTGCCTCGATGCTGGATGATCCGGCAGTTTCGGAGGAACTTGTCCGGCAGCAGTTGCAGGAGTTGTTAAATAAGCAGCAGGAAATACAGGGTTCCATCGACCTGTGCCGGAAACTTGCAGCAGATCATGCCTACGATGGCGAAAATATTGATTTTTACCTCAACTACGTAAAAGAAGAAGAGAAAAAGGGACGTAGCTTTGCGCAATTGGAGGAACTTGTCGGTGATTTTTCGGAGTACAGCGAGTTTTATAAAGTGAGTGGCGATCCGGTTTTTCAGTTTCTGTTTTGTAAGGTCAAAAATCAGAAGCTGTTTGGATGGGTATGGTTTGCACTGTGGATCGCACTGAGTGTTTTTTTTATTGTGGAGTTTGGATTCGGTGACGGGCATATGCCGCTTGTGGTAAAAGCGATCGTTATCGGGGCTGTGCTTGTCTTTTTATGGTATGATTTTATCCGGTATTGCAGAAAAAAGCGAAAATATACCGTTAAATACAGGAAAACAACAGCACCATAAAAGGCATGGTCACAATGGCACACAGCGTGGTCACTACGTTGATTGCGCTGGCATAGTGTGCATCGTTTCCGTACACCTGACACATCTGTGTAACGGTAGATGCAGATGGGGTGATTACTGCGAGAAATACAATGAGCATGATCTTTTGAGCATCTGCAGACAGTGTGGCAAGATGGCTGATTTTTATGAGAAACAGTGCAATCAAAGGAATGACAATCATTCTGAGAGCCGATATGAAGTACACACGTTTATTTGCAAAAATTGCTTTTAAATCCATTCCGGCAAAAAGCATTCCGGTTACAATCATGCTGGCCGGTCCGATCATATTTCCAACGCTGGAGATGGTATTTGTAATGAGTTCCGGCAGCCGGATTCTGGTGAAAAATAAAATGGCACCAATGGCAATGGAAATCATATTGATGTTAAGGATGATTTTTTTCCAGTCATAGGAAGACTCACGGCTTATGATTTTCTTGCAGTGTGTCCAGAGGAAAACAAGCTGCACGCTCATGAAGACACATCCGTAAAGTACCCATTTCTGTCCCAGAACGAATGTCACGATAGGAACAATCAGATTGCCGGAGTTGGAGTAATAGATAGAAGCTGTTTCCACTTCATTTAAGGAAAACAGTTTTCCCATCACGAAAACGACAAGCAGGAGAACCACCTGAAGCAATACGGATGCAGCAAGCGCGATCAGAAGACCATTTACGGTTTTTTTAGTATAGTCCACCTGAAAAGCGTTTATAATCACGCATGGAATGATCAGGTACAGTACGATTTTGGATAAAACCTTACTGTCTTCTTCTTTGACAATTCCCGCCTTTACAATAATAAATCCCATCAGAATCATGAGAAAAAGCTCAAAAATCTGTTCCATTAAAAGAATACTGATCTGCATAGAATCACCCTGTCTTTCTAACTGCCTATCATAGAACATAGAAAATAAAATTGCAAGAGCATACCGGTTATTTGCAAAAGCAGAAACTGTGTAAGTTTATAGTTCCTGCTTTCATGATAGAATCATATTCTGAAACGTGTGATATGACAACACAAATACGTCCTGAAACGTGTAACATCATAACACAAATACGTCCTTGAAAATGTTGACGGCTCTGCCATAAAGGAATATTATATAAAGCAATAAGAAAAGCTGCATATAAATTCCACTGACAGGGAGGACGCACGATGAAACGTTTTACATTGGAACAATTGGTGCCTGACACAATAAACTTGTTGATACCGGAACAAGATGGCGTATGTTTTGAAGAATTTTTATATCAGCTTCGACCAAACGAACGAAAGGGGAATTCGTGATGAAAGGAATGACGAAAGTCAAACTGGTGATTGCTTTGTTGGTGGTAATCGCTGTTGCAATTTTTTATTATGTTTCACTTCCGGCAATTAACATTCATTCAACAGAAACCTGGAAATTTATTTTTCTGATTTTGGCGGTGCTTTTCGTGCTTTATATTGTAAGAAAGGCAAAGATAGCAGGACAAAGCAAGATTGAACTGTCCTTTATTAAGGAATATACAGGTTTAAAGATTGGAGTGATTGTCTTTTTACTGTTTTTGGCGGTTTATGTGGCAGGCTCCATTTTGTCCTCACCGATTGTCAATGCAGCAAAATATCAGAAACTTTTAAAAGTGGAAGAGGGGGAATTTACCGAGGATATCAAACAGATTTCTTATGACCAGATTCCACTGTTAGATCGTGACTCCGCATCCATTCTGGGAAATCGTAAGATGGGTAGTCTTGTTGATATGGCGTCGCAGTTTGAAGTCAGTGAACTTTATTCCCAGATTAACTACAAAGGGGAACCGGTCCGTGTGACACCGCTCCGTTATGCGGATACCATCAAGTGGCTGACGAACCAGAAGGAAGGAATTCCAGCCTATATTAAGATTGATATGGCAACGCAGGATACGGAGCTGGTTCGTTTGTCAGAAGGCATGAAATATACGCCATATGACCATTTTCATAGAAACTTAAAGCGTCATTTAAGATTTCGTTATCCGACCTATATTTTCGATGATATCAGTTTTGAGATTGACGAGGAGGGTACGCCTTACTGGATTTGCAGTGTTGCAGATTATAAGATTGGTCTGTTTGGAGGTAAGACCATCGGCAGAGTTGTGCTTTGTAATGCTGTGACAGGTGAGTGCACTGATTATGCGGTAAAAGATGTGCCAAGCTGGGTAGACCGTGTTTATTCTGCCGATTTATTGGTACAGCTTTATGATTATTATGGATCTTTAAAACATGGATTTATCAACAGTGTGTTAGGACAGAAGGATTGTCTGACCACCACGAACGGTTATAATTACCTTGCAATGAATGATGATGTCTGGGTTTATACCGGAGTAACCTCCATCACAAGTGATCAGTCCAACGTTGGATTCGTCCTGATGAATGAGAGAACGATGGAGACAAAATATTATCAGGTAGAAGGCGCAATTGAAGATTCTGCGATGTCCTCTGCGGAAGGTAAGGTGCAAAACCTTGGCTATACAGCAACCTTTCCACTGTTATTAAACATTGCAAATGAGCCGACCTATTTCATTGCATTAAAGGATGATTCTGGTCTGGTAAAAATGTATGCGATGGTAAATGTGCAGAAATATCAGATTGTAGCAACCGGTGATTCTGTCAGTGAATGCGAAAAGAACTATATGGAACTGATGAAGCAAAATGGTGTCAATGCGGAAACAAAAGAGAGCGACAGTGTCAAGAAAGCAACCGGTACGATTGCAAAAATCACCGATGCAGTGGTAGAAGGAAATACGCACCAATATATTTTGCTCGAAAATGATTCCGATATTTACGATGTATCGGTAGTAGATTACCTTGATATCGTGCGTTATGGTGTAGGAGATACCATCACATTTGAATATATGGAGGGTGAGCAGGCCAATACCGTGCTTGGGATTGAAAAATAGAACTATGATTGTAGTTACAGAATAAGGATAGAGGGGCAAGGTAAGCCCCTCATATTAAGAATTACTTAACTCTATCGTCATACCAAAGCAGATATTTTGTGAGTAGTATACCTGAGACAAATCCGACCATCGCATAAGTGGCTGCATCAATAGAAATAGAGAACAATTGGACAATTGGTGCCTGACACAATAAACTTGAAGGTAAGCAATATTCAATTTTGTAAATAAGCATATCATTCAGCTAACGAACGATAAAAACTCATTTCCTCCTCGGAAACTGCCTTATTTTATTGCAGCATTTCCTGCTTAATTTTTTCGTATAAAGGACGAATGGTTTCCGGCACTTCCTCCAATTCGTCCGCAATCTGATCCAGAGGTTTGCCTTTTTGAATTTTTTTACGAATCTGCTCTGACAATTTTTCTTCTTTCCCGATCTCTTTCCCGATTTCTTTTCCGATCCTTTCGCCATCCTCAATTGCTTCGGCGCGCTGCATTTCCAGCCGTCGTTCAAATGTATAGTCTAATGTCATCACGTGCATTACCTCCTCCCTGTGTTGAGCCAGAAAATCCCTAAGCACATTTTCTTCCATACACTGGTTGATAGCTTTCTCAATGGCATCTTCCAGATTTCCACTGATTTCATTATTTTTCCGCACCATATCCACAAAATACATATATTCACGCAATGTCTGGCATTTTGACAGCAGTGGGGTATTTTTTCCACTGTTGATATTGTAAACATGGCAGACCAATTCTATCTCAGGATTCTTGGTTTCTTTTTCAAATGCATCAGAAAGACGAAGATCATACTGATCCGGCGCATCTTCTTTTCCATTATAAAACACGACAAAATGGGGCAATGGAATCTTTAAGATTCTTCCACCATAAATATCACGTTTCTGAGCTTTGATTTGTTTTTGTATAATGCTTGCAAAATAAAGCAGATCCCTCAGTGGCATATTCGGGCAATAGGTTGACTGATGCTCATACAGGCTCAGATTCGCATCAAGAATGAATGATGCATCATTCCGTACGGTAAGCGAAAAGCTTTTGTCATCCAAAGTTGTCATTTCAACCAGTTCTGGATCATCATAGTCCGTTCCATTAATCGCGTTATAAATTTCCATTGCACGTTTCTTGTCCTGAAGAAGCATGCTGAACACATCACTTTTGTATTCTTTGTTTGCCATACAGTTTCCTCCTTGTGTAAGCCACAGAATCTGTATGACAACACATCCCATATCAATACAAATCCTGCTTATAACAAAATTAAGTTAAAATAAAGTTGAATTTTAAAAGCAAGACTTTCCGGGATAATTTGAAATGAAAAAATAAAATATATGATATAGACGGCTCGCCAGGTACTGTCCGCCCAAGCTATGGAAAAATATGTATTTGCTTTGTGACAAGTATAGCATTTAAATGCCTGAGATGCAACAAAAACCTTCCACATTTATGCAAACAGTAACGTCCAGAAAAGTGTAGCACTATCACATAAATACGTCCAGAAAAGTGTAGCACCATAACACAAATACGTCCTTAAAAATGTTGACGGCTCTGCTATAAAGAAATATGATATAAAGTAATAAGGAATGCTACATATAAATTTCACTGACAGGGAGGACGCACAATGAAACGTTTTATAAGGGAACTTCTTTTCCGGTAGGGAAAGTTGATTTCATGGATCTGTATGCGTTCAAAATTTATATGCTTGATGTCGGGCTTCTGCTTGCCATGACAGATCTGGATGCAAGCGTTATCATTGATGGAAACAGGATTTTTACAGAGTTTAAAGGGGCGTTGACGGAGCAGTATGTGCTGCAGCAGATGATAGCGGAACTGGGTGTGGAACCATATTATTACACAACCACAAATTCTACGGGCGAAATTGATTTTATGCTGCAGGCACCCGGATCGGTCATTCCGGTAGAGGTGAAAGCAGAGGAAAATCTGCGGGCAAAAAGTCTGCGGGCTTTTTGTGAAAAGTATCATCCGCAGCATGCGGTGCGGACGTCCATGTCAGATTTCCGTGAGCAGGACTGGATGACAAACATCCCGCTTTATAATATTGACCGGATTGGAGAATACCTCAAATGAGCACCATAACTCGGCTGGAATTTAAAAACGGGGCAAAAAAAGAAAATAAATATATCAAAAATGGGGCAAAATATGAAATGTTCGATTGAAAAAACGGGGCAAATTTTGTTATCATGGAGCATATGGAACAAATATGAGAAAAAACGAGGAAAATCCCATGAAAATGACAACCCTGTGTTACATAGAAAAAGACGGAAAATACCTGATGCTCCACCGCACCAAAAAGCAGCACGACATCAACAAAGACAAGTGGATCGGCGTGGGCGGACATGCAGAAGGCACAGAAGGACCGGAGGACTGCCTGTTACGTGAAGTAAAAGAAGAAACCGGCCTGACACTGACTTCTTACCAGTTCCGCGGGCTGATCACATTCATCAGTGATGAAGCGCCGGAGCCGGAAGAAATGTGCCTGTTTACTGCGGATGGTTTTACCGGGGAGCTGATCGAGTGCAATGAAGGCGATCTGCAGTGGATGGACAAAAAAGAAGTGCTTGCGCTTCCGACCTGGGAAGGAGATGCCATTTTTTTAAAACTGCTGATCGAGGAAGACGAGCACCGCTTTTTTACACTTCGGCTTGTTTATGAAGGAAGTAAACTGGTAGAAAAACAATTGTACCGGTATTCATAGAAAACAGATTAAATTTGAAATCATTAGTGCTCAAAGATTACTCTGCAAACAATACCTTCGCAACCTCATATAAAGTTTTGCCTTGCAAATGGTAAGAGGAGCTGTACCTGGACAGGAGAGGAAAGGAATCATAAAAATGGAAAACGAAAACCAGACCGTACACAAGCGGCGCGTGCGTTACAAAGGAAAATACCCAAAGAAATTTGAGGAAAAATACAAAGAACTGCAGCCGGAAAAATACAAAGATACCATTGCACATGTGATCGAAAAGGGCAATACGCCTGCGGGTATGCATATTTCTATTATGGTAAAAGAAATTCTTGATTTTCTGCAAATTAAGCCGGGACAGACCGGGTTTGATGCCACACTTGGCTATGGCGGTCACACAAAAGCTATGCTCAAGCAGCTGCAGGGGCAGGGACACATCCATGCGACCGATGTCGACCCGGTAGAATCGGCAAAGACGAAAAAACGTCTGGCAGAGCAGGGATTTGGCGAGGATATATTGACCGTGCATTTGCAGAATTTCTGTACGATTGACGAGATTGCAAAAGAAGTGGGCGGCTTTGATTTTATTCTGGCAGATCTTGGGGTTTCGTCTATGCAGATTGACAATCCGGAGCGTGGCTTCTCCTTTAAGGTGGACGGACCGTTGGATCTGCGGCTGAATCAGGAAGCAGGAATCAGTGCGGCGGAGCGGCTGGATACGATCAGCCGGGACGAGCTTGCGGGAATGCTCTATGAAAATTCGGATGAACCATACTGTGAAGAACTTGCAAAAGCAATCACCGATGAAATCCGCAAAGGGCACCGCGTGGATACCACTACAAAACTGCGCAGGATTATTGAAGACACCCTCGATTTTCTGCCGGAAAAGGATAAAAAAGAGACGATCAAAAAGACCTGCCAGCGGACGTTTCAGGCACTTCGCATTGATGTCAACCGCGAGTTTGAGGTGCTTTATGAATTTATGGAAAAGTTGCCGGGGGCTTTAAAACCGGGCGGCCGCGTGGCGATTCTGACATTCCATTCTGGGGAGGACAAGCTGGTAAAGCGTGCTTTAAAAGAAGGCTACCGCGCAGGTATTTATTCGGAGTATGCAAAGGATGTGGTGCGTCCGTCCGCGCAGGAGTGTGCGCAGAACGGACGGGCACGATCCACGAAGATGCGTTGGGCGGTACGCAGCCTGTGATCCTGATACACAATCATAATTGCCATTATTTGAGCCGTTGATAGGTGATGGGAATTTCTTTTGCACCTTTACGGTAGGAATCCACCCACTTTTTCAGGTCAGCAGCATCTATGGCGGTTTCTTTTCCTTTGGCATTTGTCAGGAGATATACGATACCGTCGTGATCCTTATCAGCGGAATCCGGGAATGAGGAAAATCCGTCAATGCTGTCTGCCCATTCTTTTTTATTCCAGTCGGTCACAAAACCTATTCGGGTGTAGGAGGCATCATCGGCCTGATAGGACCATACCTGATAAGGCCAGAAAGTGGTGGGGTCGGCTGCACCAGCAGTGGAATAAGGGCCACCGTAAGGACTTCCGTGGGAAATATCCTCTTCCACAATTCCATTGTCGTAAAAACGGGAAAAAGTATAGAACCCTCCAATTTCATGAACCAGAGTAGGTGCATTGGGATCATAGGTGTACACTGTAATGCCGCCGTCCGGACCACTATCATAATCAAAATCAAGCAGAAGCTCTTTTACGCCGTCCTGATTGACATCGACAATTGCGTAGTAGATCGACAGTGATTCTTCCCAGTCAAACTCGGTGAACTCGGTGTCAGAACCCGGATACATGTGGTTTTGTCTGATTTTCCGTAATACGTTCCGGTAAGCAGAGACCGCGCTGTCTGTCTCTGTCTCGGAAGTTTCTGTTTCCTCTTTGGAACGAGAAGTACATGCGGTACAGGTGCACAGGACAAGACAAAGAATGACGGGAAGAAAAGTTTTTTTTATATGTTTCAGCATAGTGTTACCTCCAAAATTGTATGGATGATGTTTTGTCTGTTATTATATATTTTTATCCGATTTTGTAAAGGGACAAAAGATAGTATGTGTTTCTTTACGCAGATGTAGAGAAAATGCAAAAATTGTGCTATAATGCAAGCGCGTGTTTCACACAAAACACGCGCTTATTCACGTAGGAAGGAAAAGAAAACTATGTTATCCACAATTGAAGCAATCAACAGTGCGGTCAACAATTTCATCTGGGGTGTCCCAGCCATGATCTGTATCATCGGTGTTGGTCTGGTATTAAGCTTCCGGACCCGGTTTTTACAGATCCGCAAGTTCCCATACGCGATGAAAGTGACATTTGGCCGTATGTTTAAGAAGCGTGAGGCATCGGATGGAGCCATGACACCGTTTCAGGCGGTCTGTACGGCACTTGCGGCAACGGTCGGCACGGGAAATATTGCCGGGGTGGCAGGAGCCATTGCCATCGGCGGGCCGGGAGCCGTGTTCTGGATGTGGATTTCCGCAATTCTCGGTATGTGTACGAAGTTTTCAGAAGTGACGCTTGCGGTGCATTTCCGCGAAAAAAATGTGCATGGGGATCTGGTCGGCGGTCCGATGTATTATATTAAGAACGGACTGAAAAAGCACTGGCACTGGCTGGCGTATCTCTTTTCCGCGTTTGGCGTACTGACCGTATTCGGAACAGGGAATGCCACACAGGTAAATACGATTACCACAGCCATTAATACGGCATTAATGAATTACCATGTTATTTCAAAAGATGCGGTACCGACCGTTAACCTTGTGGTTGGGATCATTCTGGCGATTCTGATTGCACTCATTCTGCTTGGAGGTATCAGGCGGATTGGACGGGTGACAGAAAAGCTGGTACCGTTTATGGCATTGATCTATATTGTTCTGGCAGTGGGAGTGATTATTCTTAATATCGGTCATGTTCCGGCAGTATTTGCTTCCATTATAGAAGGGGCATTTCATCCGGCAGCAGTGACCGGCGGCGCGGTCGGCAGCTTTTTCTTGAGTATGAAAAAGGGCGTATCCCGTGGAATTTTTTCCAACGAGGCAGGGCTTGGTACGGGATCTATTGCCCATGCCTGTGCAGACACGAGAAAACCGGTCAAGCAGGGATTTTTCGGTATTTTTGAGGTGTTTGTAGACACGATTGTCATCTGTACGCTTACCGCGCTTGTTATTTTGTGCAGCCAGGTTCCGGTCAGTTACGGTCAGGCGGCAGGTGCAGAGCTTACAATCAGTGGATTTACCGCAACATACGGAAACTGGGTATCTATTTTTACTGCGGTTGCCATGTGCTGTTTTGCATTTTCCACCATTATCGGATGGGGATTATACGGGACACGCTGCATCGAGTTCTTGTTCGGTTCCCGTGTCAACAAGCCATTTATGCTAGTGTATGCGCTGGTTGCCATCATAGGAGCCACGATGGATCTGGGTCTGATGTGGAGCATTGCGGAAACCTTTAACGGACTCATGGCAATTCCAAACCTGATCGCAGTATTTTTGCTTTCCGGTGTCGTTGTTAAACTGGTGAAGGAATACTTTGCCGGAGATGGTGCAAAAAGTTAAAGGAAGCTGAAAAGAAAAAGGGCGAAAAACTTGACATTTGCGCGTTTATCATAAATAATAAGGTACTGAAAAAACAAAGGAGGAACTTGTTATGAAAAAATTTGGAATCAAAGAAGTTGTAGCAACCGGTATCGGAACCGCATTGTTCATTGTTTTGACAGAAGTGCAGATTCCGCTGGGAATTATCCCGAATACATCCATGCAGCCGCGTGCCGCAGTGATGGCATTTCTTGCCGCAGTGTTTGGACCGGTTGTTGGAGGAATCATTGGTCTTTTGGGACATGCGCTCGGAGATGCACTGTTTTATGGCGGTGTATGGTGGAGCTGGGTATTCCCGGATGCAATTTTTGGGATTTTAGTTGGCTTATTTGCAAAGAGTTTTGAGATTAAGGCTGGTGGATTTAATAAGAAGAAAGTCATTCTTTTTAATGTGGTTCAGGTTGTTGCGAATGCAGTCGCATGGATCGTTGTTGCACCGGTGCTTGACATTCTCATTTATGCAGAGCCTGCAAAGAAAGTATTCTCACAGGGCGTATTTGCGTTTGTAGCCAATATCATCATTGTGGGTGTACTTGGTTCATTACTCGGACTGGGATATACAAAGATTGGAGCAAAATCATCAAGTCTTACAAAGGAAGACTAAAAACGTATGGAACCGATTATTGAATTTGAAAATTTTACATTTAAATATCGGTCACAGATGGAGCCGACACTCCGGGATATCAATTTGAAAATTTATCCCGGAGAGAAGGTGCTCATCATTGGACCATCGGGATCAGGGAAGTCGACATTATCAAATTGTATCAACGGACTGATCCCTTTTTCGTATGAAGGAGACAGTACCGGAACTTTAAAAATCGAGGGAAAAGATCCGAAAAAACTTGGAATTTTCGGACTTTCCAAGATGGTCGGAACCGTGTTGCAGGATACGGACGGACAGTTTATCGGTCTGACGGTTGCGGAAGATATTGCTTTCGTGCTGGAAAATGACTGTATGGCACAGGAAGAGATGTTTCGCAAAGTAGACGATGTGGCAGAGACTGTAGAGGTAAAAGAACTGTTGCATCATGCACCATCGGAGATGTCCGGCGGACAGAAACAGAGAGTTTCCATGGCGGGGGTTATGATCGATGATGTGGATATTCTGCTGTTTGACGAGCCGCTGGCCAATCTCGATCCGGCGACCGGAAAGAAAGCCATTGCATTGATCGACCGAATCCAGAAGGAACAGAAGAAGACCATCGTGATCATCGAGCATCGTCTTGAGGATGTGCTTTATAAAGACGTGGACCGTATCGTTGTGGTAGGCGAGGGAACGATTGTGGCAGATATGAAGCCGGATGATCTGCTGGCTGGAAATATCCTGAAGGAACAGGGAATCCGCGAGCCGCTTTATGTCACGGCACTGAAACATGCCGGATGTACGATTGCGGCAGAAGATCATCCACAGCATGTGGAGACCATGAATTTTGAGCCGTACAGAGCGCAGGTCCGGGAATGGTTTGAGACAACGAAGATTCCGCAGAAACAGGAAGCAGAGGAAAAGGTGCTCAACGTGGATCATCTGCATTTTTCTTATCAGCCGGGAAAGGCGATTCTTTCGGATATCAGCTTTGATGTGAAAAAAGGGGAAATGATCAGCATTGTCGGGAAAAACGGTGCCGGAAAGACAACCCTTTCCAATCTGATCTGTGGGTTCCTCGAGCCAAGCAACGGAAAAATCGAACTGAATGGAAAAGATATCTCACCGCTTTCGGTCAAAGAGCGTGGGGAGCATATCGGAATCGTCATGCAGAATCCGAATCAGATGATTTCAAAACCCATGATTTATGAGGAAGTGGCGCTTGGTCTGACGGTGCGTGGGGTTCCGGAAGAAGAAATTCGTGAGCGTGTGTACGAGACACTGAAAATCTGTGGTTTGTATCAGTTCCGGAACTGGCCGGTTTCAGCATTGAGTTTCGGGCAGAAGAAGCGTGTGACGATTGCATCCATTCTTGTCATGAAGCCGGAGATCCTGATTCTGGATGAGCCGACAGCGGGGCAGGATTACCGCCATTATACGGAAATTATGGAGTTTTTAAAGACCATCAATGAGACACAGGGAACGACCATTATCATGATTACGCATGATATGCATCTGATGCTGGAATATACCAACCGCGCCATTGTTGTGGCGGATGGACAGCTGCTGACGATTGATACGCCGGCGAAAGTGCTGACGGATGAAACCATCACGGCTCCGGCATATCTCAAGCAGACATCTCTCTATGAGATGGCGGTCAAATGTGGAATTGAAGATCCTTCCCAGTTCGTGCAGCGGTTTATCAATTACGAAAGGGCGGTGCGGTAATGGCAAAGTTATTGACCTATGAGCAAAAAGATACCTGGATGGACCGGCTGTGTGGTGTCACAAAGCTGATCTATTTTCTGGCATGGTCCATCACAAGCATGCTTACTTATGATACCCGTGTACTCGCCGTGATGCTGGTTCTTAGTCTGATCCTGTTTAAGATTTCAAAAACAGAGTGGAAACAGGTCGGTTCTATTTTTAAGTTCATTATGTTCTTTCTGGTCATCAATGTGCTTGCCATTTTTATTTTTGCACCGGATCAGGGAACAAAAATTTATGGTACAAAGCATGTACTCTGGCAGCTTTCGGCGCATTATCCGATTACCGCTGAGCAGTTGTTTTATGAGTTGAACATTATTTTGAAATATTTTACAATTATCCCGGCGGTGTTCATTTTTGTCGTGACCACCAATCCGTCGGAGTTTGCAGCATCGTTAAATCGTATTGGAATCAGTTACAACATCGGCTATGCGGTGGCAATTGCACTGCGTTATATTCCGGATGTGCAGGATGATTTCCACAAAATTAAAAATGCGCAGGAGGCCCGTGGAATAGAAATGTCCGGGAAGGCAAAGCTGATGAGCCGTATAAAGAGTACGGCATCTATCATCTTTCCGCTCATTTTTACAAGTATCGGCCGCATTGATACAATCAGTAATGCGATGGAGCTGCGTGGGTATGGGAAGTACAAAAAGCGTACCTGGTATATGGGAAGAAAATTACAGCGCAATGATTACCTGTGTATTGCACTGGCGCTTGGATTTGCCGTGGTTGCACTTGTGATTACATATCATGATGGCAGCCGGTTTTATAACCCGTTTGTATAAACAGTAGAGATTGCGCAACTCGTCTTAATAAAATTAGAAAAGGAGCTATCGCACCAGCGAATATCGGCGGCACGACAGCTCCTTTTGTTTTTTCTGTCGATTTTTAAGCTTCGGTTGAAGCATCAGATGCAGGTGCTTCGGTCTGGTTTTCGGAAGTATTTTCCGACACGGTCTCAGAAGCTGGTTCCTCAGACGGCTGTTCCGGAGGAATCACCTCGACATCCTCTTCCTTAACCGGTTCCGGCTTTGGCTTTTCCGGCATTTTCTGTCCACAGGCACTGCAGAATGCAGCATCGGCATCCACGCTTGCACCGCAGGATGGGCAGATCGCTACACCTTTCATCTGGTGAATGCTTTCACGGCATTCCTTAATTCTGGCTTCGGAAACGGCAATCGCATCCAGCCAGGTTTTTACATCTTCTTCGGCATCTTCGCGATGTTTTTCCACATACCATTTTCCAATCTGTTCGTATGCAGTATCAATCTTGCGTTCTTCCTCGGAGATATTTAAGTTTAATTTTGCAGTATCTGCCAGATCTTTTGTTTTTTTAATGGTAGTCTGGCTCACATCACTGATCTTTTGTCCTAAGTTGTTTAAAAAAGACATATATTTCACTCCTTTCCTATATCAAAAACCTTATGTTATGAATTATCATAACATGCTGTCTGAAAAACACAAGGAAGTTTACAGATTATTTATGTCTTTTTCTGTTTTTCTTCCGGGACATGCGTGGTACCCGGACGGATGGTGTTGTGGTCCTGGCATCTGTCGCAGCCGGAGTTTCTTCCTGAGAGGATTCTTCCGGTGCCGGAGCTTCCGCAGGAGCAGATTCATCTGGTGCCGGAGCTTCCACAGGAGCAGATTCCGCTGATGCCGGAGCTTCCACAGGAGCAGATTCCGCTGGTGACGGAGCTTCGGATGAACCGGTGACAATTTCATTTAACAGCAATGCTTTTGCAAGATTTCCTTCCGCAGAAATTTTCCCACTCTGGTAAGCTTCGAGAATGTCAAGACTGCCCTCTGCAAGTGCGAGCAGACTGGCAGCTGAAGTGGTGACTAAAATGTCACGGTCATAATATTCATATGGTTCAATATGAAGCTGTCCATTTGCAATTTCCAGATACAGGGCACCTTCGGCTTCTCCCTGTATGTTAAACTGGATGGCAAGATGTTCACTGATTTTGGAAGCATCTTTCTCCTGATAAGTATCTTTTAATTTTGAAACTAATTCCTGATATGTCATAGTCAGTCATTTCTCCCTTCTCCATCTGCTAATTAGAGTATAGCTTTTCTGTTATGCTTGTCAAGCAAACTTTATGAAATTATCATTGCGGGAAGCCGCTAAAAAGCGTACAATAGGGATAACAAAATTTTAAAATAAAGGAAGGGATCAAGATTATGAGAAAAACCAAAACGCACAATGTACTCAGGCGTCTGCTTGCGTTTGTCCTGATTGTTTCACTGCTTCCACTGGGGTATGCGGGCAATGTGATGGCTGCAACAACCGGTACACGGAACGTAAGTATTCAGGTTACATACGGACAGACGGATGCCAGAAATGTCTATGGCATGATCAACAGTATGCGCAGAAATTTATCCGATGCATGGTACTGGGATGCAAACAATTACACGAAGACATATTGTAATAATCTGCAGCCGCTTACTTACGACTATGCACTGGAGCAGGTAGCCATGAAACGTGCAGCAGAGATTGCACTTTCGTATTCACACACCAGACCAAATGGCACAAATTATTATACTGCTTACAGTGAAAACGGTGTCTATGCGGGAGTTTATGCAGAGAATATCGGTGTGAATTATTCTTCAGCATCTGCACTTCACAACGCAATGCGGGAAGACAATGCAAATTATTCCGGACAGGAACAGCGTAGAAATATGTTAAACAGCCAGTTTACAGCTATAGGAATCGGACATGTATATTACAATGGATATCACTACTGGGTAGAGGAATTCGCCAACACAGTAACCAGAACTGCCTATACGGCACCAAACAACCAGACAACAACCGTAACTAATCTTCAGGTTGCAGAGAGCAATATTACTTCTGACCAGATTGTTGTTCCGTCATCTATTGGAACCTATATCCAGATGTCTGTCGGACAGACGAAAGATTTATCCGGATGCTATGAAAACATTAAAGTATCGAATCACTGGCCAGGCAATGCAAACTGCCCGATTGTACAGGGGCTGAATATGTATGTATCCAATACTGCGGTTGCCTATATCAGCGGAACAAAACTGATCGCAAATTCGACAGGGTCTACAACACTTACACTGAATCGTCCGGATGGAAGAATTCCCCTGCAGATTCCGGTTCAGGTAACAGGAACCAATAACAGCAATAATACATATTCGTACTATATTCCAAATGCTTCGGTAGGTACAATCGTTGATCAGATATACACCGGATATGATATTCGTCCGTCTGTATCGGTATGGCTGAATGGCGGCTATCTGTACGAGGGAAGAGATTATACACTTTCTTACAGCAACAACCGCAATATCGGTACTGCATCCGTAACAATTAACGGAATTGGAAATTATTATGGAAGCAGAACAGTTTATTTCCGTATTGTAAATCATGGAAACGGAAATACAACGGTTTCATCCAATAATCTTGCAAATGCGGTGATCAGTAAGATTGCAGCACAAAGATATACGGGATCTTCCGTAAAACCGGAAGTTACCGTTACATTAAATAACATTGTTTTAAAAGAAGGTTCGGATTACTATCTGAATTATAGTGACAATGGTGCACCGGGAAAAGCTGCTGTTATGGTAGTGGGAACCGGTAATTATACGGGATCTGCAAAGACAAGCTTTATTATTAAGCCGGAGAAGCCGGTTATCACAAGATTGCGTGCACACGGATCAAAAGTCCGTATCACATGGCTGCCAGGTACTTCCGTTACCGGCTATGAAATCTACCGCTCCAAGGGAGCATATGATTATGGATACAAGAAGATTGCGGCTACAAAAGATGGTGAGATGCAGTCTTATACAAGGGCAAAACTCACCAAAGGAACGTATTATTACAAGATCCGCAGCTATGTTACGGTAGATGGAACAAAGTATTACAGTCCATACAGCAGTGTGAAGTCTGTAAAGATCCGCCGCTAGGATCAAAGCATAATTGAAAATAAGAATTAAAAATGGGGCTGTAAAATAAGTCCCTAATATAAGAAACGCCAATTCCGGCAAATGT
>ERZ1031719.324-NODE-324-length-21000-cov-6.841967_pt1 | contig 21000 bp, 16 predicted proteins | sample MGYA00516702_ERZ1031719 | MGnify/ENA primary metagenome ERZ1031719 (study PRJEB33719, sample SAMN04261227) | wastewater metagenome | biome: rural village; feature: human; material: feces | host: Homo sapiens | place: El Salvador | collected 2013-01-07 ...
CTTCTATTCATAGGTACTTTCTTCATCTGCCAGTTCGTACTGATGATGCAGTTCCTGTGGCGCTATATCGACGAGCTTATAGGTAAGGGTTTGTCGATGGAGGTTCTTGCCGAATTTTTCTGGCACATGGGCTTAATGCTTGTTCCGCAGGCATTGCCACTTGCCATATTGCTTTCATCTCTTATAACCTTTGGTAATATGGGCGAAAGCTCCGAACTTACAGCTATAAAGGCTGCTGGTATATCGCTTATGCAGGCGTTTCGTTCGCTGATATTCATATCTGTGCTCATATGTTTTACCTCGCTTTATTTCCAAAATACCGTCGGTCCTAATGCCAACAAGCAGTTAGGCTTGATGCTTATGTCGATGAAACAAAAGAGTCCGGAGCTTGAGATTCCAGAGGGAATATTCTATGATGGTATACCAAACTCTAACCTTTATGTGCAGAAGAAGGATCTTAATACAGGCAAGCTCTATGGTATAATGATATACAGAATGACCGGATCGTATGAAGATCAGGCCATTATCCTTGCCGACTCTGGTATGCTGCAGTCTACTGCTGAGAAGAAACATCTGTTGCTTTCTTTGTGGAGCGGCGAGTGGTTTGAGAATATGAAGGCTCAGGAGATGGCAGGAAGTGCTGCTGTTCCTTATCGACGCGAGACATTTACTGCCAAGCGAATACTGCTCGATTATGATGGCGACTTTAATATGGGCGATGGCTCATCTATGTCGAATAATGCCAGTGCCAAGAGCTTTTCTAAGATAAGACACGATCTTGACTCGCTTAAGGAGCAGTACGATAGTATAGGCCGTATGTATTATAATGAAGACCAGCGCATGGCTTATGCCTTGCCTAAGGTTTCTGTCAAAGACTCGCTACGTTCTTTGGGTCTTGTTGCCACGAATACTTACAACGTTGATTCGGCTTTCTCGCAATTAACTCCTGATAGACGCCGTGCTGCGGTTGGCTATGCCTTGCAGCAAGTTAAGCAACGTGCAAGCGATCTTGACTTTAAACAGATGATAACATCTGATGGCGACCGACTAATACGCCAGCACAAGATAGAGTGGGTGAGGAAGATAACGCTCGCCCTCACTTGTCTTATCTTCTTCTTTATTGGAGCACCGCTTGGTGCTATCATACGTAAGGGAGGACTTGGACTGCCGGTACTTATATCGGTACTCGTGTTTATTGTTTACTATATTCTCGACAACTCGGGCTATAGAATGGCGCGTGGCGGAATGTGGGCTATATGGTTTGGCAATGCTCTTGCTCCGGCTGTACTTGTGCCGATGGCTGTATTCTTCACGTATAAGGCCACCAACGATTCTGTGGTGTTCAATGTTGATTTGTATACAGATATTTTCCGTAGATTCTTCGGTCTGCGTGTCAAACGACCGATATATCGCAAGGAGGTGGTGATTAACGATCCTAATTATGCTGCCGATCTTGAAAGGTTAGAAAGTATAACCAGCGATATTGACCTCTATTCGCAGTCGCATCGTTTAAAACATGCGCCCAATTGGATTAAGGTGTTCTTTAGGTACGAACCCGACCATAAGATTGAGGCTATAAACGAGGAACTCGAAACGGTAATAGAGGATCTCAGCAATTCGCGCGACCGCACTATCGTAAACCATCTTAGCGCATATCCTATAATGTCAGTCAAAGCACACACAAGGCCATTTGAACGCCGTTGGCTTAATATTGTGTCGGCAGTTATTATTCCTTTTGGACTCGTGCTCTACTTTCGTATGTGGCGCTACAGGTTGCGTCTTTGGCGAGATCTGCGTACCGTTAAGGTCGAGAATGACATAATAATAGGTCGTATAAAGGCACTGGCAAACCAATGATTGTCATGTCGGCCTGCGTATTATGTCTATACATTATAATATATATGTAGAAATCACAGTATTTAGTATAACCCCTATAATAAAACATTAATATAAACATCTAATAATATAAGATATGGAAGAGTTCAAGCTTAGTAGCATTGAAGATGCTTTGGAAGATTTCAAGGAAGGTAAATTCGTAATCGTCGTTGACGATGAAGACCGCGAGAACGAGGGTGACCTTATTATTGCAGCCGAGAAGATAACCCCGGAGAAAGTTAATTTCATGCTGAAGAACGCTCGTGGTGTGCTTTGTGTGCCCATTACGTTGTCAAGATGTGAGGAACTTGACCTGCCGCATCAGGTTAGTGATAACACGTCTATGCTCGGCACACCGTTCACTGTAACTGTTGACAAACTGGAGGGTTGTTCAACAGGTGTTTCTATACACGACCGTGCAGCTACAATCAAGGCGCTTGCCGATCCTAACTCAACACCTCAGACTTTCGGTCGTCCTGGTCATATCAATCCGTTGTATGCACAGGACAATGGTGTATTGCGCCGTTGTGGACATACCGAGGCGGCTGTAGACCTTTGTCGTCTTGCCGGACTATATCCTGCAGGTGCCCTAATGGAGATAATGAATGATGATGGAACAATGGCACGTATGCCCGAGTTACAGAAGATGGCTACCGAGTGGGGTATGCGCATCATTACCATAAAGGATCTTATCGCCTATCGTCTTAAGAAGGAGTCGATTATAGAAGTAGGCGAGGAGGTTGATATGCCTACCGAGTGGGGCCACTTCCGTCTTATTCCTTTCCGTCAACAAAGCAATGGAATGGAGCATATGGCTCTTGTTAAGGGCGAGTGGCGTGAGGATGAGCCAGTACTTGTGCGTGTTCATTCGTCTTGCGCAACCGGTGATATTCTTGGCTCAAAGCGTTGCGACTGTGGTCAGCAGTTGCATAAGGCTATGGAGATGATTGAAAAAGAGGGCAAGGGTGTGCTCGTGTATATGCAACAGGAAGGCCGTGGTATTGGTCTTATGAATAAGATAGAGGCATACAAGCTTCAGGAAGAAGGTTACGACACTGTGGATGCCAACACTCATCTTGGATTTAAGCCAGACGAGCGCGATTATGGTTGCGGTGCCCAGATGCTGCGTCATCTTGGTGTTCACAAGATGCGCTTGCTTACAAATAATCCTACAAAACGTGTTGGTCTTGAGGCTTACGGGCTCGAGATTGTAGAGAATGTGCCTATTGAGGTTGTTCCTAACAAGTACAACGAGCGTTATCTCAAGACAAAACGCGACCGCATGGGGCATACTTTGCATCTTAAGTAATTATAAAGTCCCAGTATGGAACGCACTCAAAAAGTCAACGGTTGTATACAACGGCAATTTTAAGTGTCGCATTTCCTCGGCTTTCAATAACGACAGCGTTGAGAATTAAGAACGCGTAAAGGCTGGATTTAGACATAAATTTAATCAAAACCCTCTTGTGGTAAAATCTTTAGGGTTTTTATAAAAGGTATAACGGATGGTCTTTTGGGAGAAATCTCTCGATACCTATTCGTTATACCTTTTATTGTACTATAGGCTACACTTGGTCCATACAAGAGTGGTGAACATAAAAACAGTTGCCTTGTCACCTCCGTCTCTTCCATGTTTTTTCTCCTCGTTCTATCATTTTGCTTGCAAATTCTTCGTATAACTCGATTTTTATAATTAATTTTGCAAGAACTTATAAACGATAGATACTTGATATTATGGCAGAATTATCAAACCGCCTCAATCGTCTAGCTCCATCGGCAACACTTGCAATGTCGCAGAAGAGCAGCGAAATGAAGGCACAAGGCGTAGACGTGATCAACCTCAGTGTGGGCGAGCCCGACTTCAATACTCCCGACCACATCAAAGAAGCAGCCAAGAAGGCAATCGACGAGAACTTCTCAAGATACTCGCCGGTTCCTGGTTATATGGATCTGCGTAAGGCCATCGTAGCTAAACTCAAGAACGAGAACAACCTCGAATATACAACAAACGAGGTGCTTGTGTCTAATGGTGCAAAGCAGAGTGTATGCAACACTGTTATGGCTCTTGTAAACGATGGCGAGGAAGTTATCATCCCAGCACCTTACTGGGTTAGTTATCCACAGATGGTCAAGCTTGCGGGTGGTACACCAGTCATTGTTAATGCTGGCTTCGAGCAGAATTTCAAGATTACACCAGAGCAACTCGAAGCTGCTATCACCCCGAAGACACGTATGCTTATCCTTTGCTCGCCAAGCAATCCTACGGGTAGTGTTTATTCTAAGGAAGAGCTCGCAGGCTTGGCAGAGGTTATCAAACGTCATGAAGGAATGTATGTGCTCGCCGACGAGATATACGAACACATTAATTATATAGGACGTCACGAGAGTATAGCACAGTTCCCAGGCATGAAGGAACGCTCTATTATCGTTAACGGAGTGTCAAAGGCATACGCAATGACAGGATGGCGTATCGGTTTTATTGCCGCGCCAGAGTGGATTGTTAAGGGATGCAACAAACTTCAGGGACAGTATACATCAGGTCCTTGCTCTGTAAGCCAGAAGGCAGCCGAGGCAGCCTATACAATGTCGCAAGATTGTGTTGAGACAATGCGTCAGGCTTTCGAGCGTCGTCGCGACCTTATCGTAGAACTTGCAAAGCAGATACCGGGTCTTGAGGTTAATAAGCCAGAAGGCGCTTTCTACCTCTTCCCCAAGTGCTCAAGCTTCTACGGCAAGACCGATGGTACACGCACAATAAACAATTCTACCGACCTTGCAATGTATCTCCTTGAGGAGGGACATGTGGCAACCGTAGGTGGTGATGCCTTTGGCGATCCAGAGTGTTTCCGTATGAGTTACGCCACAAGCGACGACAATATACGCGAAGCAATGCGCCGTATTAAGGAAACGTTGGGTAAATTGCAATAAAAATATGTTAAAGGTGGCTCTTTCATTCGATAATTTGTCTTTATTTGCTAACTTTGCCCTGAATAAGTAGCAAACCGCAAAATCGCGTGCTTAAACCACTCGCAATTAACCAAAACAACGGATAAATTTTTAACCATTAATAACTTATTAAATTCTACAAAAAATTATGGCAACTACACAAGCTAAAGCGAATCCTAAGAAGAAGTCTTCAGGATTCCAGGGTGTTAAAAATGCGTTCTTTATCATCCTTGTATGTTTCGTTCTCGCAGTGTTGTTCTTCAAGTACATCCTTGGTGCACCTGAGCATTTCGTGAACGGTGACCCGACACAGCCAGTTAAGGACGGTAACCTCATGGGTACAGTCTACAAAGGTGGTGTTGTCGTTCCTGTCATCATTACATTGCTCTTCTCTGTAATCGCTCTTTCTATCGAGCGTTTCTTCGCACTCCGTACAGCTTTCGGTAAGAGCTCACTCGGTAAGTTCGTTATCAACGTAAAGCAGGCTATCACCGCTGGTGATATGGCTAAGGCTCAGCAGCTTTGCGACAAGCAGCAGGGTAGTGTAGCTAACGTTGTTGGCGCTTCTATCGCAGCTTACAAGGAAATGGAGAATACTCCTAACCTCAAGCGTGCTGCTAAGGTTTCTAAGATTCAGCAGGCTCATGAGGAGGCTACACAGCTCGAGATGCCTACTCTTCAGATGAACATGCCTATCATCGCAACTATCGTTACACTCGGTACTCTTACCGCTCTTTTCGGTACTGTGGTTGGTATGATTCGTTCATTCGCCGCTCTTGCTTCAGGTGGTGGTGGTGACTCTCTCCAGTTGTCAGAAGGTATCTCTGAGGCCCTCGTTAATACCGCATCTGGTATTTTGACATCATGGGTAGCCGTAGTATCATATAACTACTATTCAAACAAGATCGATAAGCTTACATACGCTCTTGACGAAGTAGGTTACACTATTGCTAAGACATACGAAGCAAACCACGCAGAAGAGGCTTAATTTTACTAACCCTTTAAAACATTTATCATTATGGGTAAAGTAAAAGTTAAGAAAGCGGACGTCTGGATAGACATGACTCCTATGTCGGACGTGATGGTCCTCTTGCTTACGTTCTTCATGTTGACATCAACATTCGTTAAGAACGAGGCAGTGAAGGTCGTTACTCCAGGCTCGGTATCTGAAATCAAGGTACCAGAGACTAATGTCTTGACAGTACTCTGCGATAAGAATGGCCGAATCTTCGTAGGTATGGACAATCCTAGAAGAATGGGCGAACTCGTTCAGGGTATGGCCGACCAGTATGGCGTGCAGCTCACAAAGAAACAGTTTGAAACTGCTCAGGGTGCTGCCACTATCGGTGTCAATATGCAGGATCTTGCAACAGCCTTGAGCCAGGAAGATAGATTGAATGAATACCAGGCATCAAAGGGTATCCCTACTGATAGCGTGGACGGTAAGATGAGCCAGTTCCAAGATTGGGTTAAGATGGCTCGTGATAACAACGGCTCGGAAATGAAGCTTGCCATCAAGGCAGACGCTGGCACTTCGTACAAGGTCATCAAGAAGATGATGTCGGAATTGCAGGACATGAGCGAGAACCGTTACTATCTCATTACCGCACTTAAATCAAATTCGGAGGACTAAGACATGGCAAAGAAAAAAGCAAGCAGACAGAAAAAGATGCAGACCCGCGTGGACTTCACGCCTATGGTGGACATGATGATGCTTCTTATCACGTTCTTCATGCTCTGTACATCTTTGGCTAAGCCTCAGACTATGAACTTGACCATGCCTTCGAACGACGAGAATATCTCTGATAAGGATCGTAACGCTGCTAAGGCATCACAGACCGTCACTATTTATGTGTGTGGTAACGACAAGATCTATCACGTTGATGGCTTGCCTAAGTATGATGACCCGAACTGTCTGAAGGAAACTACATGGGGTCAGAAGGGTATCCGCTCGGTTCTCTTCAACCACATTACCGAGGATGGCTCGCAGCCAGTTAAGGACATTATGATGGCTAAGGACGCTCTTGACAAGAAGAAGCTCGCTAACCCAGCTGCTTACCCAGAGGAAGTGTACGACGCTGCTCTGACTAAGATTAAGAAGGGTGAACTTGATTCTGGCAAGGTGCCTACCATGACTATTATCATCAAGTGTACCGACCAGGCTTCATACAAGAACATGGTTGATGCTTTGGACGAGATGACTATCTGCAGTATTGGTACTTACGTCATTGACAAGATCAACGATCAGGATGCTAAGCTTCTTGCATCGAAAGGTGTCAAGTAAATGACTAATAATTAAAGAAAGGACGAAGAAATGTCAAAAATAGATTTGATATCCAATGAGTGGACTGACCTTGTATTCGAGGGCAGAAACCAGTCATACGGAGCTTATAAGCTGCGCAAAACCACAGGCAAGCGCAACCTTTGGGCTCTTATCATCGTAGCCCTTGCTGCAGTACTCCTTTATCTCGGACTTCAGCTACAGCGCATGGCTGAGGCTAACAAGAAGGTTGAGAACACTCAGGCCGTAGAGCTCGCTAAACTCAATACTGAGAAGAAGAAAGAGGCTAAGGTAGAGAAGAAGGAGATCATCAGACAAGAGCCTGAAAAGGTTGTTGAGCAGGTTAAGTCTTCAGTTAAGTTTACCGCTCCTATCATCAAGAAGGACGAAGAGGTAAAGGAAGAGGATGAGATCAAACTCGATGAAGTTCAGAAGAGCGACAAGGCTGTCGGTGCCTTCACAGTTGAGGGTAACGACGAGGTAGGTGGCTCAGTACTTAAGGCTAAGGAAGAAATCGCAGCTCCGGAACCTCCGAAGCATGTGGTTGAGGAGACTAAGATCTTCACCGTAGTAGAGCAGATGCCTATGTTCCCCGGCGGCGACGGAGCCCTTATGGGTTATCTCCGCGACAATATCCACTACCCAACAGTAGCTGCCGAGAACGGCGTACAGGGTCGTGTTGTTGTAGGCTTCGTTGTAGAGCGTGATGGTTCTATTACCGATGTGAATATACTTCGCTCGGTTGACCCATCTCTCGACCGTGAGGCTATGCGCGTGGTTAAGAGCATGCCAAGATGGACTCCTGGTAAGCAGAATGGCTCTGCTGTACGTGTGAAGTATCAGGTTCCTGTTACATTCCGCCTGCAGTAATATCGAAGCGTATGATATCTTACATGTTTAAACTGTAAGTTTAATAATAACAACCATCCACGTGGCTCCGGTTCAAGCAACCAGAGCTCATGGATGGTTGTAGCTTAAATGCAAGTTTATCTGCAAACAACAATCCAACAAACTACCCCTATCACTCTGCAGCTTTATTGCAGGATTCCACCCCAAGGTCATCACGTTGTTGACCCACTTGATTAGAAATTACTCTTACATTTATATACTATACAGATTATCTTTTTATTAACAGATATTCTTTAAATTAGATGTGATTATGAAGACGAATTTTAGAAACATATCAATACTTGCCTTGCTTGCATTGGTTCTCGTTATGATGTCGTGTGGCGGAGAGAAGAAACGCAAGGACGGACGTACTGACACTACAACACAAGGCGAGATAAGCTTTGCTTGCGACGAGAGTTTTAGTCCTATTATCGACGAACTCATCCAGGTTTACCAGATGCAATGCCCTAACACCAAGCTTAAGCCTATCTATACCAACGAGATTGATGGTATCAACATGCTTCTTCAGCAGAAAACATGGCTCACCATTACTGCGCGCAACTTTACACCTAAGGAATATACATATATCAAAGATGGTCTTAATATGTTGCCTGAGGCTGTACGTTTGGCTTACGATGGTATGGCGCTTATATGCAACAACCAAAATCTTGACTCGTGCATTTCTGTTAAGGATGTCAAGGATATTCTCTTGGGCAAGAAGACCAAGTGGAGCGAGGTAAACCCAGGTTCAAAGCTTGGCGAGATATGGGTTTGCTTTGATAACCGCAAGTCGAGCGCCGTTAATTATTGCTGCGACTCTATTCTTGGTGGCAAGCCAATCGATAGTCCTAATGTCTTTGCAGCCAAGGACAGCAAGGATGTTATCGACTACGTGTCTAAAACTCCTAACGCCATTGGTGTTATTGGCAGCAATTGGCTTAACGACAAGCGCGACACTACCAATACAACATGGAACAAGGCTATTACCGTTATGTCGGTTTCAAAGCTCGACCATGCAACAGCCCTTAACTCATGGAAGCCTTATCAGGCATGGCTTCTCAACGGTCGCTATCCATTTGTACGCACTATATACGCTCTGCTCAACGACCCTAAGCGTGGATTGCCATGGGGGTTTGCTCACTTTATTGAGCAGCCTAAGGGCCAGCTCATCATCTTTAAGTCTGGCTTATTGCCTACTCGTGGCGAGATAACCATTCGCGACGTACAGGTTCATAACGAGTAAATCTCCAGCGTACAATAAGTATTTGTCGCCAGTATGATGCAATATTCTTAGCCGATTTGCGTTATACTAATAAGTAGAATAAAGAAAGACTGTGTATTACTATACAATATTATTAAAATCAAGGTTATACTCTTAAAAATTCCGAATTATGAAGGCAATTAAATATTTCGTAGCAGGTGCTCTGATGCTCAGCATCGCAGCTCCATCAATGGCACAGGACGTTAAGTCTCAGGTTGATGCCATTACAAAGGTAGTAGTAGACGCTAAAGGCGACGTTGTTGCAACTAAGGCCCCAGTTAAGGCGTTTATGAAGCTTAACAAGAAGAATGCTGAGGCTCTTGCTGGTCTTGGACGTGCATTCCTTGCAGCAAAGAACTTCGAGCAGGCTAAGGTTTATGCCGATCAGGCAATGAAGGTAGGCAAGACATGTGCAGCTGGTTATGTTCTTCGTGGTGATATCGCTTCGGCAGAGGACGATGGCGGTATGGCTGCTTCTTACTATGAGATGGCTACACAGCAGGCTCCTCAGGACCCAACAGCTTACGTTAAGTATGCTCGTGTTTACCAGAAGGTAGATCCAAAGGGTGCTGTTGCTATGCTCGAGAAGCTCCGCACTGTTAAACCCGACTATCCAGTAGATGCTGCCGCTGGTTACATGTATTCTTCTAACAATCAGCTTAAGTCGGCTATGAACTACTACGACAAGGTTAGCAATGCTGCTTCGCTTGAGGACTATATCCTCTTCGACTATGCTTCTACAGCATACGTTCTCGAGCAGTACGACAAGGCTCTTACCCTCTCGCAGACTGGTATACAGAAGTATCCTCACTATGGTTCGTTCAACCGTATCGCTCTCTACAGCTCTGACAAGCAGAAGCAGTATGAGGCTGCTGTTGGATATGGCAAGCAGCTCTTCGCCGCTACCGATACCATCAAGTATACTCCTAACGACTACATCTTCTATGCTGATGCTCTTGTAAATACAGGCAACGTTGCCGCAGCTGTAGAGGCTTACAAGCACCTCCCTGAGGTTGATGCTGATAACAAGGAGTACAACAAGTTCATTGCTCAGGCTTATGCCAAGGGCAAGATGTTCGCTGAGGCTGTTGCTGCTTACGAGCAGTATCTTAAGGATAAGGGCGAGGAAGTTACATATAAGGAATATGACGACTTTGCCGACATCTATCTTGAGGAGGCAGAGGCTGCCGCAAATGTAGAGGCTAAGAAGGCTGCTTTCAAGAAGGCTGCCGACATCTATGGCTTGATTGCCGAGAAGTTCGACTATGCTGCTATCTATGCTTTATCTAAGCAGGCTACTGCTTACTATCAGATTAATCCTGATCTTAAGGTAGGTATTGCTCTTCCTTATTATCAGAAGCTTATCCAGCTTATCGAGGCTAAGGACGATAAGACTGCTGCTGATACCAAGAAGCTTGCTACAGCTTATCAGTATCTCGCTGTTCACTACATCCAGAACGACAAGGTTGCCGAGGCTAAGCAGTGGGCATCTAAGTTGCTCGAGGTTCGTCCTGACGATGAGACAGGCAAGCAGATTATGGATTTGAAGTAATTTTTAAACATTCAATAAAATAATACAGGGTCATTAGATTTCATTATCTAATGACCCTTTTTTACGTCCAATCGTCGTTCATTTCTTTTGTAATAAGTGGTGTATTATGCGCCAACAACCACGGCGCCTTCTTGTTTCTTGCCATCCATCATTATTCGTAATGGCTTGTTGAATCTTACCACTCTAACATGTTCGGTTTCTTCCACCGCTTCCATTTCGTCGAGCATTTCCTTATGGAACAAACCTTCTCCACGATTGGCATCAACGGTAAAGTAGCCTACGCCGAATGATGTAAGGTTCTGGAAGAAGTGAGTTCCCTGACTCGGGTCTACTCTATAATTCTTCAGCGCAACTTCTACAATAACTCTTGCAGCCGATATATGTGGCCATTTAACTGGAATACCAAGCCACGGGTCGCTCGACCCCCAGCGTCCTGGTCCAACAAGTACATAGTTCTTGCCTTTGTCCAGATATTCGCGGTTTATCTTCTCTATCTCTCGTGCAATTGCAGGATTGTTGGATGCCGTAAAGTTGTCGTCCGTCTTTACGTATACCACGTCAGTTACGTCTTCCGTAACTCCATGTCCCAGCGAGTTATGCGAGCGTACCACGCATTCATCATCAGGCACAGCAGCCACATCTTCGTCTAACATCTGCTTTGAGTCCACAATTGGCCTAATCTGCAATAGATACAAATTGCCCGTGCGGTCGTTGTTTATGTTGCATGCAAATTCAATCTCCACCGGTCGTCTCATCGATTCGGCGCCATATTTCATCGACATCTGTAGCAGTTCGGACAATGGAAACACACCATGTTGCAATACGCTTGCAAAGGTTATCACCTTTCGTCCGCCGTCGTATATGCCGTCACGTATTACCTGGTCGTATGGGTCGTAGGTCGATGCAATATAGTTTAGCGAGTTGTCGCGCTCGGCCTCCTTCACCTTAAGATTCAGGATGTTGAATCCGTCATCTACCTTAAAATCGCTGCCCACATGCTTTGTGTCCAGTGCATAAAATCTGGTTTGAGTCTCCCTTAACGCCGTTTCAAGCTCGCTTGTTTGCAGCACCTGGTGCGGATGATATGGTGATACTCTCAGCGTCTGACCGCCATCCACGATATACTTGCCCAATCCCAAAGCCAGCGAAGCAATACCATCTTCGGCACGTTCATCGCCAATAGGGTAGTAGTTGAGCGACCTGAGCACACCCGATATATTGGGATAGTATCGTCCGTCATATTGTTTGCCCACCACTTCTTGCAGAATCACAGCCATCTTTTCCTGGTCTATCACGTTGCTCGTGGCAGTCATATACGCTTTCGAATCCTTATAGTAAACCGATGCGTATACGCCCTTGATTGCGCAAGCCAGCATCTCGAGCATGGCATACTTATCGTCTAGATACGGAATCATATATGTAGAATATATTCCGGCAAATGGCTGATAGTGTGCATCTTCCAACAGCGAGCTCGAACGTATAGCTATCGGACTCTTCGTTGCCTCGAAAAAGGTGAAGAAGTCGGCTATAAGCGAGTCGGGCAATTGTGCTCTCATAAAGTGTTGCAATATATCCTCGTCCGACGCATCGCTTAGTGCTATCTGGTACAGATTGTTCTGTTCCATAAACTGGTCGAATACATCCGTACATAGCACCACCGTCTTAGGTATCTGTACTGATGCCCCTTCAAACGAGTTGAATTCTGGGTGCATCTTAATTATATTATCCAAGAAAGCCAAACCTCTGCCCTTACCGCCAAGCGAGCCTTCGCCTATGCGTGCAAAGTGAGAGTAAGAGTCAAACTTCATGCGGTCGAATACAGCCACAACTCCAATATTCTTCATGTGTCGATATTGCACAATAGCGTCGAATATAATCTCTCGGTGCGCCGTAATGTCCTTTAGTCTTTCCCACGTAATCTTTTTAAGATACTCCGACACCGGAAATATGGCTCGAGCCGACAGCCACCGGCTCATATGGTTGCGCGATATGTGATACAGCATCGAATCGTCTGGTATCTTGAATATGTTGTCTTGCAATTCCTTCAGGCTATGTATGCGCATTATCTCGGCCTTTGTTTTCGGATCGCGGAAGATAAAATCGCCAAATCCCATGTGCTCTTCCATCATCTTTCTAAGGTCGAGCGACATTTTCTTCGAGTTCTTATCCACAAATCTGAAACCCTCAGCTTCTGCCTTCTCCCTATTTTCGGCTTCTGCACTCTCCATTATCAATGGTACATATGGGTTACGGCTATGTATGTTGCGCAGCAGTTTCAGTCCGGCTTCGCTATCCTTTACGCCTCCTACGGGGAATCTTACATCGCTAATAACGCCCAGCACATTGTCGGCAAACTTGTCGTACAAAGCCATAGCTTCCTCGTAGTTGCGTGCCAATACCACCTTAGGACGACCACGCATACGCAGCGTGGCAGCATGTCGGTTTAGTGCCTCGGTAGAGAATCGCTTGCTTTGTGCCAATATATAATTGTATAGATTTGGCAGAATAGAGCTGTAGAACCTTATGCTGTCCTCAACCACCAAAATCATCTGCACCCCACCTTCTTCAATATCGTGCTCAAGGTTCATCTTGTCCTCAATCAGCTTTATTATTGACAGTATAAGGTTGGTGTTGCCCAACCAGCAGAACACGTAGTCGAATATAGACAGGTCTTCATTCTCCATACGCTTCGTAATGCCATGCGAGAAAGGTGTAAGTACAATGCAATGTATGTCTGGAAATCCAGCCTTTATGTCGTGTGCTACAGAGAATGCGTCGTTGTCGGCATTGCCAGGCATACATATCACAAGATCAATGTTCATTGTGCGCAGTACCTGATAAGCCTCCTCCGTAGTACTAACCTGTGTAAAGGTTGGTGGATAGCGCAGACCCAGTTCCATATACTCGTTGTATATCTTCTCTTCCACACGTCCGTCGTCCTCAAGCATAAAGGCGTCGTAGGGATTGGCCACGATAAGCACGTTATAGATGCGTCGCATCATCAGGTTGACGAAGGTCACATCCTTAAGATAAAATTTCTGGTATTCTTGTGGTATCATAGATTTAGCCTTTTAGGTTTATATATTATGTTTAATCGGTTGTATCTATCTAAGCGTATGTTATCGGCGACTGCGGAAGAAATCGGTCATCAGCGTTCTGCATTCCTCCTCCAGCACGCCCTGCGTAACTGTACATTTAGGGTGTAATGCCTTGGGAGCAAACCGCATAAAGCCACGTTTCTCGTCGGCTGCGCCAAACACCACACGCCTAATCTGCGACCAGCCTATTGCGCCTGCGCACATAATACACGGCTCAACTGTTACGTACAACGTACAGTCGGTTAGGTATTTGCCGCCAAGCTGGTTGGCAGCAGATGTTATGGCTTGCATCTCAGCATGTGCTGTTACGTCGCCAAGGGTTTCTGTCAGGTTGTGCGCACGTGCGATAATACGGTCGGCAGCCACAATTACAGCTCCTACCGGAATCTCTCCCGCCTCGCGTGCAGCCAAGGCTTCGTCCAAGGCACGCCGCATAAACTGCTCGTCTCTCTTCTGTTGTTCGCTATTGTCCATAAGTAAACTTTTTGTTTGCAAATTTACAATAATAATGCCATATATCTCGCATTTTAACGATACCTTTGTACATTAAAAATAATCAATTATGGCTCAACACAACCAACTCGGCAAGTGGGGTGAGGAATATGCAGTCAACTTTCTGCTCAACAAAGGTTACGACATCTTGGAGCGAGATTGGCGCATAGGCCACCGCGATATCGACATAATAGCACGCGCGCCCGAAGGCAACATCATTGTATTTGTAGAGGTAAAGACACGTACAAGCGATGTGGTTACCGACCCGCGCGATGCCGTCGACCTACGCAAGATACGCAACATAGGCTTTGCTGCAAATGCCTATGTCAAGCAACATAACGTTGTCGACCTTCTTCGGTTCGACATAATATCTATTGTTGGTAACAACGATGCCAACGCCGATATTACGCACATTGAGGATGCCTTCAATCCTTGCTGCGCCTTCAGATAATAAACCCAGATAAAATGCAAAAAGAGATAATACACCTTTCAGACATCCCTTCTACCAACGACTATCTTATGTCTCTTCCCACCCCCGCGCCCGATGCAATGACCATTGCTGTTGCATCACACCAAACTGCAGGTCGTGGTCAGGGCAGCAACAAGTGGGAGAGTGAGGATGGCAAGAACCTTCTATTCTCCATACTCACCTCGCCTGTAAGCGTTCCCATAGCCAAACAGTTTGTTCTCTCTATGGCTGGAGCACTTGCTCTCAAGCACGTGCTCGACCGCTATACTAAGGACATAACGCTAAAGTGGCCTAACGATATCTATTGGCGCGACCGCAAGATTAGCGGTACGCTCATCGAGACATCTGTTGTAGGCAAGACCCTCAAGCGCTGTATATACGGCATTGGTCTTAATGTCAATCAAAATAGGTTCTTCAGCGATGCCCCCAATCCCGTGTCGCTGCTCAACATTACCGGACATGACACTCCGCTCAACCTTCTACTCGACGACATCTTGCAAAGCTTTGAGCACTATTACACCCTTGCCATAAATGGCAATCACGATGCTATCGTAAGCCAATACAATGCCGCTCTCTATCGCAGCTCGGGCTTTCACGCCTATAAAGATGTTGCTACCGGCGAGGAGTTCGATGCCAGCATACATCATGTAGGCACCGATGGACTGCTGCATCTCGTAGACAATAATGGCAACAACCGCATCTACTCGTTGAAACAAGTGAAGTTTATTATTTAAGTAATATAATATAAATCTCCATTCCGTGACACGGAACGGCCATTCGGTGACACGGAACGGCTATTCGGTGTCACGGAACGCACATTCGGTGTCACGGAACGGAAACTTTAAACAACTAAACTCTCACTTTATAATAGTATACATTATTTTTCCTGGTTTTTATCCATTAAACAGCATTGTATTGGATAAAAACCGGCTTTTTTATCCAGTACAGCGTGTTTATTGGATAAAAAGTTGTATATTTGCCATTATCAACGAGTGAACATACAACGAGCTAATATGAATAATATCATACTAAATCAAAAGAAACTTTATAGTACCAAACGTAAATGATACCATAAAGTTCCCATTGTATGCGAGAAATCAATCTTGCGTAGTTTACATCAAAAGATGAATTGTTTGCTGCAAATTAGCGATTAACATCCATTAACTCGTTTTTTGCTGTTTCAATGGCTGTAAGTTTCAATTCGTCTTCACCCTCTAAAGCATCCAATACTTTGTCGGCAAGCCACAGAGTGAGCATTTCCTTTTCATCCACTTTGAAGTATGTTGCCATTTGAATTACTTGGCTTCTTTTGGCTCGTCTATCGCCACGCTCAATCTTACTGAACATGGGTGTGTCTATTTCTAAGTATGCAGCTACTTGACGCTGCAATATTCCTTGTTCGTCTCTTAGAGCTTTTATCTTGTTTCCGAATAACATATCCGTTTTATTCTTTGTCTAATATTACGATTTCCCAATAGCCTCCAAATCTACCACCTGTTCGTTTAATTTTGCCTAATTCACGAAGTTTGCGTATTTGTTTCTCAACTCCTCGTGAAGACATATTCAATTGCATTGCGATTTCAGCGGCTGTTATATGTGGGTCTTGTTTTATAATATCTATAATCAAGTCCTTTGTTTCCGAACTTCTTTCCGAACTTTTCGTTTTTGTTTCCGAACCGAGTATATCTGTTTCCGAACTTTCATTACATCCTTCATGAACAGGAATAGTAACCAAGAACGTCAAGCGGTCATCTGTAGTTTCAAAGATGGCACGTGGTGAACCATTCTCTGCTAACTTTGTTTGTATTGTTGGAACACCAGTTGAGCGACCCTCTGTAAGGTCAAGCTCTTTTAAGAAATCACCCAAACGACGGTTGCGATAGCGACGGCTTTTTAGCATATCGCCCTTTTCTATATCCTCCTTGGAGATGCTTCTGTCAGGTCCAGGACAATTAAGTATAGATATTCCGCTCGGTTCAATGGTTATCTCTATTGGTTCATGCTGTAAGAAATCTCTATGATATACAGAGTTTACAACTGCTTCCTCAATAGCATCGTATGGATAGTTCCAAAAACGTTCTGCCTCCTGCCTACCGGAAATCTTACGCACATGCTCTTTGAGTACATTGCTCTTGATGTAATCCATTGTCTGTTTTATCATCTGCGGAACACTGCCCTTGAATGTTACTTCGGTAAAATTGTTAGGGTCTTTCATCTTTCCGTTAGGGAATGTCACCACATCAATCTGAGTGTATGGGAAGAACTTGTTTTGGTTCTCGCAGAACATCATGGCTGCCACGTTACGAAGCAAACGATTCTCTTTCGGACCAGTGTATAGTTCCATTTGGTCAAGAATCGTAGCAAGCGGGGTTGTTATCACCTCATCAGCCAACTTGCTACCCACCTTGACAAGATAATCACGAAGAAGTACCAATGAGATGTCTTCCAACTGAATGTCGCTATTTCCTCGTTCGTCAAAAGGCATACGGTTGGCCAACTCTCGCAATTCAACAAGAACTTCGCCTCTTGCTTCTATGCTACTTGTCCCGCTACGGATGTAGAAATACTCCTTTGAACCTTTTGCTGTAACATTCACCGGTACGGAATAAGGACGATAACTACCTGCTGGACACCAAATTACAATCACCTGTTTGCCGTCCATTTCTTCCACGGAGGTACGAGGCAAATAGTATGGAGCCATCTTGTTATTGTACGCAACCATCTCCTGCAATATGCCATCAATCTTTTCTATTGGCACACCTTCTACAGGACGAATTGCCATACCTGTCTTATCGTCGGTATCTACACCAACGATGATATATCCACCACCAAGGTCGTCGAAATCATTAGCGAAAGCACATATACTATGATATATGCTCCCCGGATTCCAACCTTTCTTAAACTCAATGCGGTTGGATTCAATCTTCTGCTTGTTAAGCAGGTCGTTTATGTTTATTGCGAGTGCCATAACTTACGCTTTTTGTATTTTAAATGCGTTCTTCGGATTCTTATATTCCTTCCATTCACAGTGAGCATTCTTTTGTGGGTACTTGCGGATGAGATATTGTTTTAGTTTGAGTTCGAGCATAAATTAGTCTATGATACTTTCACTGTTTTCGTTATGCTTTTCAGCATTTCTAGATACACACTCTTTACTTGTATTTGCATAACAGTATACACAGAAATGGCGACAAGTATTATACATGCCAATATCTTTGCTCACCATACAGCCGCAAATTTTTCTTTGTCCAGAATCCTTGATTTTCTTATCTTTCTTTGGAATAGGTGGAAGATTTCCAAACATGTCCCTTTCGGGCCATTTAAGGGTATGAAGATAGTAAACTAATTCTTCGTCATCAGCAAAAATGCGTTTCATTAGTTCTCCATCAATACAACGATTATGTTCAATGCCGTATGACTCAAGGTCTATATCTTCAGCACACGTTGCCATTTCAACATCCCAACCTTGTTCATGCCATGCTTCTCGAATTTTCTTAAGTCCTTGTACAATCTCTATTCTTTGGGCATAATTAGCTTCTGCATTTTCAACATCTTCCTTTGTAAAAAAAACAGTTTCCTTCACAAGATTGTTCTGAACCTTGCGGTATGCTTTTACATCAACAAAACTGAAAACCAATTTATTAGTATAGCCTTTCAGTTTGTTTCCGATATGCCATATCCTTGTAAGCAAATCTCGTGGCCCGATAGTTGGAGTGATAATCAAAGGGTCGAATCTCCAAATGATTTTTTCCTTGCCTATAGTATCTGACAATTTTTTGAATGTTTCAACACGTTCTTCTACAGAAGGTACATTAGGTTCAAAGCCTTCCTTTGTATAGTCATTAAGTGTCACTTGGAAGTAATAATGAATGCCCTTTTCATCCAATATATGATGATAGGGTATTATTGGTTTGGGGTTCTTTGTCCAAAATACGATGACTTTACACTTGCTGAAAGAGATATACATCTTTTGCTGGTTGAATGGATTGTACCAAGCGCAATAGCCTTTAGCCAAGCGGTTAAAAAACCACTTGGTATAAAAGGCTGGTAGATCAGTTGAACGACTAACTGATATAATTATAGGAGCTATTGCCTCTACGGAATCACCATTTTCTATTGTGATATGAATCTTGTCGTTCATAACTGTATTAAAGATGTTGTTTAAGAGCAGAGATAGTTTTCTCTATATCAATGGGCCTATAGGCATCGTTTTTCCATTTCATATCCTTTCCATTTTTGCTAACAGGGTCACGCTGGCCTGAAACAAGTTTAGCATGGAATTCCTCTAAGAGTTTGTGTTCTGTCTTCCCTGCGGCATACTGAGGGTCTAATACCCATTGCAAATCTTTTACTATCTGCTTGTATGCAAATTCATTAAGTCCAGGATTGATTTTCCTTATAAACGCAGCTATCGCATCGACATTCTGAATTTTGAATGGCAATTTGCTCACCCTTGGCTTCTTGGTTGCTGGCTCTACATTAGTACTTGAGTCTTGACCAGAGAACAAATTACCAAAGAAGCTTCCTATTTTTTTTATAGGACTCATTATACCAGACTCTTCTGCCTGAATATTGAAGTAAGCAAAAAAATTATCTCGTATTTCCTTGGAAATATTCAAGTCGTCAAGCATGTAACGGAATGAGACGGGGTCAGCAACCTTTTTTTCTAGTTCAAGGGCTACTAACGCTTTGTCACGATAATCCTTTGCGTTCTTCTTTGTAAAGTCCTTCAATACGCTCTTTACCACATCAGAGAGTTCCTGAGTTCGTGATTCGGGTAAGCTTAAGACACGTTTCATTTCCTTGTAGAGATTTGTTCGAGTACTTATTAAATTTTTTAATATGTACAGATATGCCTCGAAATAGCCTTGAGTAGCCTCTAGTTGCAATGTGGATTCTATGTAGGACTCGTTTGCTCTCTTCTGTCCTGGGGGCAACGTGTTTATAACATATTGGACATTCTTACGAAGATCTGTGTTCACAACAGGCGCACCAACACCATTTGATTTGATTTCAATAGGTTGTTGTATAAAAGGCCATTCTCCTTTTAATTCTGTATTATAGAGAAGTGTACAGATTGCTCTGTAATTCTCACCAAATGATGGAAGATTTGCAATGGATGCGATTATCGGTTTCGGAATTTTTACGTATCCTATCGTAGCTCCCCACAATGCAAGTGAGTAACTGTAGTCAGAGTATGAATTATCTTCACAAAACTGCACAATAGCATCAAAGTCTTCTCCCTTAAGAATAAAAGCTGCTAACGCCTTAAGGATGAGGTTGTCTTGCTCTTTTACATCAAGCGGAGTAAAGCTCTTGATGTTCTGTCTCAAATCATTCATGAACTGTTGAGCAGGGCTACCTTGCCATTGCCAATTCAATGATTCCCATATGTTTTTTGCGGAGATAGTAATTTGAGTCGCAATATTGAATCTGTCTGTACGCAAGGTGTCAGGAGTCGGCGCAGTACCATGCCATAATATAGTATCAATAAACTTGTTGTATAGCATTGTTTCCTGAGTGTCCTTTGTAAGCATGCATGTTTCGTATGTAGGATCCAAATCAAATGTGTTTGCCACATTAAATTCGGAAACATGTTTTCTTTGATCCTCCTTCACAATCTGAGAAGTATAAGACTTCAAACTATCGCGATACTCTTCGATGTTATCATATCCATATTGACTTAGTGAGACGTAAGAGCGTAGTCCGTTCTTTTTCATGAAATTCGTTTTGAGAACATTCTCCTCATCATATAAATTCAGCAACTTATTGAGTGCATCCGAAGGAATTGCAAGTTCTGTGAGGGTATTATCCCACATTTTCTTACATCTTCTCATGGAAGGATCAAACTTACGAAAGTCAGTGTCTAGCTGTTTTAGTTCTTGGTAGAAAGAACTATTACCGAAGCCTCCATTATTCTTGAGAGTTGCGATAATATCGTAGATCCTTTTCTGAATTTTGAGTAAGACTGCACTATCAGAGGATACAGATTTGGAAATGCCAAGATAAAATCCCAAAATGAACCCTTTAACGACATTCAATTTGTTGTTCTGGAGAACTTTTGCATCATAATCCTTGCATGCAGCCACACGATCCGACCAGCCACCCAGGACCGGCCACCACGCATGGGCATCGAAC
>ERZ1031719.325-NODE-325-length-20988-cov-35.843119_pt1 | contig 20988 bp, 18 predicted proteins | sample MGYA00516702_ERZ1031719 | MGnify/ENA primary metagenome ERZ1031719 (study PRJEB33719, sample SAMN04261227) | wastewater metagenome | biome: rural village; feature: human; material: feces | host: Homo sapiens | place: El Salvador | collected 2013-01-07 ...
GTCGCACCCTACGTGGGTGCGTGGATTGAAACCATCGTGGAGGCCGTTAATCAGAAGAATAAGGCGTCGCACCCTACGTGGGTGCGTGGATTGAAACTTATGGTTATGCACCACGTTATTGTGAGTACAAGGTCGCACCCTACGTGGGTGCGTGGATTGAAACACAATCGTGCCAAGCTGTCTGGAAATCATCCCATGTCGCACCCTACGTGGGTGCGTGGATTGAAACTTCTCCTCTTCGAGCAATCCCATAGCGTCTTGGTAGTCGCACCCTACGTGGGTGCGTGGATTGAAACATCAGGGATATTCTCACCGACCATAGGTTCTTCCCGTCGCACCCTACGTGGGTGCGTGGATTGAAACCAAGGCTCTCGAACAGTTGAATGTTGCTCCTACTGTCGCACCCTACGTGGGTGCGTGGATTGAAACTTTCTGGGCAATGCCAGAAAGAAAACCGCCGGTAGGTCGCACCCTACGTGGGTGCGTGGATTGAAACTCATGCGATAGAAATATTCTGACTCTAAGATAATGTCGCACCCTACGTGGGTGCGTGGATTGAAACTGGGATATTGAGAGAATGGTATCAGGTGTAACGAAGTCGCACCCTACGTGGGTGCGTGGATTGAAACATTCGGCCATAGAAAAGTTGCAACCGGATGAGCCGTCGCACCCTACGTGGGTGCGTGGATTGAAACTCATTTGTCATTTCATATACGTAACATATACTTTGTCGCACCCTACGTGGGTGCGTGGATTGAAACCAGTACAACGAGCAAGTAATGGCCGCAAAGAAGCGTCGCACCCTACGTGGGTGCGTGGATTGAAACGATATAAACGACTTGAAGGACGATGATTTCTCAAGTCGCACCCTACGTGGGTGCGTGGATTGAAACCTAGAATAATTAACTTCCTTAAGAATTCATTTAGTCGCACCCTACGTGGGTGCGTGGATTGAAACGTCTTACTGGAAAAAAGTACTTTCTGGAGGCAAAGTCGCACCCTACGTGGGTGCGTGGATTGAAACCTAGAATAATTAACTTCCTTAAGAATTCATTTAGTCGCACCCTACGTGGGTGCGTGGATTGAAACGTCTTACTGGAAAAAAGTACTTTCTGGAGGCAAAGTCGCACCCTACGTGGGTGCGTGGATTGAAACAAAAAATTCCGGAACAAATGAAGCTGCAAAGAAGGTTGCACCCTACGTGGGTGCGTGGATTGAAACATCAGTATGATTGGGGTAGGGCGCAAGGTTATAAGGTCGCACAATGATGCAGAAAAGGCTTATCTCGCTAACTATAGCAAGGGATGGCAAGGTCTTGGCAATATTACTGGAGCAAGTAAGACTGAGTTCGATAAATGGCTTGATACGAGCAATCGTAAGCTAAAGCCATTTGCTGACTATGCAAAGGTAAAATTCTCTCAGGCACAGTCTGTTTCTGAACCTCGTTACTCGTTGAAGGATATAAAACCAGTAGGTGTTGGTGCTTTCGGAAATATATACAATCAGTTCCGTGGTAAATCTAAAGCTGCTATAGAGTTTTTGAAGAAACTTGGTAGCGGTGAGGCAACTGCTGCACTACATCATCATACTATTGGTGATATATCTTTGGTATGGGGAGATAAAAAGACTGGTCTTGATAAGATTCTGAGAAAGCATCCTGAGGTCGTTGACAATTTGCAGTCTATCATAGATAGTATGGAGGTTGTTCAGGAAAGCGACAATCGCATCAAGTTGGAATCACCTACACACTTTGCTGTTGTAAGTAAGGAGTATAAGGGTGAACCTAGAGAACAATGGTTGTTGACTGCATACGAGAAAAGAGAATCCTTGGAAAATGGCAAGAGTATGGACACTGCCACTTCTTCGTTGGGAGGTGACACAGCTCTCTCCCAATCCAAGGGTTCTGCTGCAAAGATAGACAATTCTTCTGAAACTTCCAAGGAAAATGGCAAAAAGTTTTCATTGAAGGACGAAAAAACCATGTTTGGTATGCACAACATCAGTCTTGATAAGCTTCGCAAGGCTATCAAGCAAGGTGGCTTTGCCGCACCCTACGTGGGTGCGTGGATTGAAACTCTAAAGAGAGTGCAACTGAGTTTGGCGAGTGGAGTCGCACCCTACGTGGGTGCGTGGATTGAAACTCTTCGAAAGAAACAAAGAGCGTGTTTTTCATGAGTCGCATCCTACGTGGGTGCGTGGATTGAAACTTGGGTTATCTTGATAAGGCTACAGCTATTGCCGAGTCGCACCCTACGTGGGTGCGTGGATTAAAACGTCTCATATTTTTGGAGAGTAAAACGTTCTATACTCTAACTATATACCTACATACATCAAAATTTACGAAATCAAATTATTCTAAGGCTTGCTGTCTGAACTCCTGCTCTTCTAATGTATTGAATTGAGGAATGAAAGAAATGCGGATGACGATTCTATTTTATTATCTCATAGGATAACATATTTCTGATTTTGAAGAGGTAAACATGCTAACAAATAGGCAAACAAACAAGAATATAATATTTTTTGTCCACTATTCTTAGTAGAATGTTGATAAGTGACAGACATTTTTAAAAAAGATGAAAACAGAAATGACTGTTTGAAAAAGAACAAATGGCTTTTTTGTTTTTTTTAAATCTAATTTTCCCATGCTTTAGCAAAAATGCATTATCTTTGCAAGAACTAAAAAAATTATCGAGATGAAACAGATAGAGAGTTTGATGGGATGGCTCATCGCATTCATCATCAGCGGTCTGATGCTGACGGGATGCACGGAAAAAAACAAGAAGACAGAAAAGAAATCCGTAAAGGTAGAAACGCTCTCCGTGGGAGATACCAACCTGGAGGGCACGAAGGATTATGTGGGAACCATTGAGGAAAAGATGGGTTCTACACTCAGTTTCGAAATCGCAGGCAACATCACTTCCATCCGTGTGGATGAGGGAGATAGAGTCAGCAAGGGTCAACTGCTCGCTACCATCAATCCTACCACTGTGAAGGAGGCACACCGCGCAACGCTCACTACTCTGAAACAAGCAGAAGATGCATACAGAAGATTCCAACCCCTCCATCAGGCTGGAACTATCTCGGACATGAAATGGGTGGAGATAGAAAGCAAATTGGAACAGGCAAAAGCTGCTGAAAGTATCGCCCGACAACAACTCTCCCACTCTACCATCACTGCCCCCTTTGCGGGTGTCATCGCTGCTAAAAACGTGGATATGGGAACCTACGTGCTTCCAGGGCAACCCGTGCTGAAACTGGCAGATGTCAAACAAGTCAATGCCAAAGTCTCTATACCAGAAGCAGAAATTTCACACCTCCATGTAGGAGACAATGTAAAATTGACAGTTGCAGCCCTTGGAGGGGCCGTCTTCTATGGCACGATTTCTGAAAAGGGCATAGATGCCAACCCTATCTCACATACTTACGATATCAAAGTGGGCATCACCAACCCACAGGGCCGACTGCTCCCAGGCATGGTCTGCAATGCTCAGATACAGGGCAGTTCTGCAGCTGCATCATCCAAAATCATCGTTCCCCCACAATGCATTGAACTCGATGTAGATAATTCCCGATTCGTATGGACCGTAGTGAACGGAAAGGCGCATCAGCAACCTGTCGTTACAGGCGAATTCGAGGGAGATGGCATCATCATTCTATCGGGTTTAAACACTGGTGATCAAGTCATCATCAATGGTCAGCAGAAAGTTTCTGAAGGAATGAAAGTAGATACCAGAAAGAATGAAAAACGATAAAAAGTGGAGGGAAAAGAAATGAATCCAGATACATATAAGCCAAAGAAGGACACCGCCCTTCACGACCACATCAAGGCTCGCATCACCAGAAAGCCCAACCGCATCATCAAGCGCTCATTCATAGAGTCGGCCATGTGCAACCACAACATTGTGCTCCTGCTCATGGGGATGCTTGTCTTCTTGGGCATACTGGGCATCTGCATCATGCCAAAGCAGGAAATGCCACAATTCACCATCCGTCAAGGTGCCTGCGTGGCTGTTTATCCAGGTGCCACATCCGATGAAGTGGAAGAACGGGTGGCTAAACCGTTGGAGAATTTTATCTTCGGATACAAGGAGGTGAACAAGAAGAAGACTTATACACAGAGCAAAGACGGCATGCTGATTGTGTTCATGGAACTCAACGATGACGTGGAGGACCGCGATGCCTTCTGGAGCAAGTTCAAACATGGACTGCAAGCCTTCAAAACTTCCCTGCCATCAGGGGTTCTCGCCCTGCAAGCCGTGGATGATATCGCCGACACCTCTGCCCTGCTTATCACGATGGAAAGCAAACAGAAAACCTATCGGGAACTGAATACTTACATCGACCAACTGAAGGACAGACTGCGTCGTATCAATGCCATCTCCAACCTCCGCACCTACGGACTGCAAAACGAGCAAATTAGTATCTGTCTGGATCAGAATAAATTAGCAAAATATGGCATTGGATCCTACAAGGTACTGAATGATCTTGCCTTGCAAGGTTTCACTACCGTAAGCGGCAATTTGGAACTGAGCCAGCTCAATATGCCCATCCACATCACCGACTCCTACAACAACGAACGGGATGTGGCAGAACAAATTGTCTATTCTGACCCGAAAGGCAACATCGTCAGACTGAAAGATATTGCCCAAATCAAAAGAGAATATCCCAAGCTGAACAAATACATCGAGAGCAACGGCAACAAATGCGTACTCCTATCCATCGAGATGCGACCGGGCAATGATATCGTGAAAATGGGAAGAGACGTACATCAGGCAATGGATGAATTTGAGCAGACACTGCCCGATGATGTTCACATCAATACCATCACCGACCAGAGCAGGGTGGTAAGCGAATCTGTGATTACCTTCCTCCGTGAACTGCTCATATCGGTCATCTCCGTCATCATCGTGGTCATCCTGCTAATGCCACGCCGTGTGGCAGAGGTTTCAGCTCTCAGCATCCCTATCACCATCTTCTCGTCAGTGGGCATCTTCTATATTTTCGGCATGGAACTGAACACCGTTACTCTGGCTGCTTTGATTGTAACCTTAGGTATGGTGGTGGATGATTCTGTGGTGATTATCGACAATTACATGGAGAAGTTGGGACATGGTATGTCTCGCTGGCACGCAGCCATCGCTGCCCCTCGCGAATTCTTCATGTCGGTGCTTTCAGCCACGCTCAGCATCTCGCTCACCTTCTTTCCATTCCTCTTTACCATGCATGGCGATATGGGCGATTTCGTACAGTCGTTCCCTTGGGCAATGTTCATCATCCTGAGTATCTCGCTCACAGTTTCGCTGCTGCTTACACCCTATCTGCAGTATATGGTAATTCATCAGGGCATCAGCAGTCAACCCAATCCAAATGCCCGGAAAAAGCCGCTCGACTATCTGCAGATGGGCTACACCTGGTTGCTGAAACACTGTTTCTCATTCCCTCGCACCACCCTCATTACAGGATTGGCATTGATCATCATCGGAGGCTTTATCTTCGTGAACCTGCCGCAGCGAATGATGCCTATTGCCGAGAGAAACCAGTTTGCTGTGGAGTTCTATCTCCCTAACGGAACCACCGCCGAGAAGACGGCACAGGTGGCAGACTCGATGGCCCACATCCTGCAGCGCGACCCACAGGTAACAGCCGTAACCACATTTATAGGACAAGGCTCACCTCGTTTCCATACCACATATGCGCCTCAGATTGGCGGACCGAACTTTGCACAGTTTATCGTAAATACAGTTGACAACAGCGCTACAGAAGAAGTGCTCGACCGATATGCCGACCGCTATTCCAACTATTTTCCTGACTGCTATATCCGTTTCAAACAGATGGATTACAATAACGCCACCTATCCTATCGAAGTAAGGGTGAGCGGCGACAGTATCAGGGATCTGAAGGAAGCAGCCAAGAAAATAGCAGCCTGCATGCATCAGATAGAAGGCATCAATCTGATTCGCACCAATTACGAAGAACCATTGCCGGGCATCAGAGTAACTCCTGATGCAACCGAGGCCAACCGACTGGGCGTGAACAAGACGCTTCTTTCGGCCGATCTTGCCATACATTTTGGCGATGGCATTCCAATATCCACCCTTTGGGAGGGCGATTATCCGGTAAAGATGGTATTGAAATCGCAGAATGATAGTGATCTTGCCAACGAATACATCCCTGTGATGGGAGGAACCTCGAGTGTTCCTCTCCGGCAGCTGGCAAAGATTTCACCCGATTGGCACGATGGAAGCATCGTACGCAGAAACGGCGTGCGCACCATTTCCATCATCGGTGAACCATTGAGAGGATTCAATGCCAACAAATTAGCCAACAAACTGAAGGAGGAAGTATCGGATCTCTCGCTCGATCCCGACCTTCATTGGGAAATAGGCGGTATGGCAGAGAAGGATGCCGAGACCTTGCCACAAGTTACCTCTGGCGTGATGATAGCAGCACTGATCATCTTCTTCATCCTGCTCTTCCATTTCAAGCGCATCAGTCTGGCTCTGGTAAATCTCTCATCCATGACGCTCTGTATTTTCGGTGCTGCTATAGGACTCCTGATAACAGGATTCGACGTGAGTCTTACCTGCATCTTGGGTGTAGTAAGCCTGATGGGTATCCTGGTGAGAAATGGTATCATCATGTTAGACTATGCCGAAGAACTGCGCCGCGACAAGGGACTTTCCGTAAAAGATGCAGCTTTCCAGGCTGGCGAGCGCCGTATGCGTCCTATCTTCCTCACATCAGCCGCAGCCTCTGTAGGTGTTTTGCCGATGATGATAGAGAACAATACATTGTGGTCGCCGATGGGAGCCGTCATTTTCTTCGGAACCCTCATCTCAATGGTGCTCATCGCCACCATTCTGCCGGTACTCTACTGGATTGTATTCGACAAGCACGGGGAGTATAGTTGGAGAAAGAAAGGGAGTAGCTGCATAGAACGCAATAAAAAAACGATGTAACTATGCTCCGACATTAATTAATTTAAGAGAATAAATAACATCAATATTATGATTATTGAAGAAATTATCAAGTATAACGAACAATTCGTAGCCAATAAGGGTTATGAGAAGTATTTAACCAGCAAGTACCCAGACAAGAAACTTGCTATCTTATCTTGTATGGATACCAGACTGACGGCACTACTGCCAGCAGCTCTCGGACTGAAAAATGGAGATGCTAAACTCATCAAGAATGCAGGCGGACTGGTCATCAGTCCATTTGACTCTGCCATGCGCAGCCTCCTGGTTGCCATTTATGAATTAGGAGTAAAGGAAATCATGGTCATCGCCCATTCCAACTGTGGTGCCTGCCACATGAACGGAAAACAGATGAAGGAACTCATGGTCAAGAGAGGAATCCATCAGGATGTCATTGATACTATCGGACTTTGCGGTATCGACCTTGATCATTGGCTGGAAGGTTTTCACGATACAGAGGATTCTGTCAGAAATACAGTCAACACCATTCGTAACCACCCTCTCGTTCCCAAGGATGTCAATCTGCATGGTTATATCATCGACTCTCAGACAGGAAAATTGACTGAAGTAAAATAATATTTTAAGATAAAAGCTATCAATCTGCTTCATACGAAGCAGGAATGGGATTATAATGACAGGAAAAGAAAATAAGATTTTCATAAAAAGACTGATAAAATAAAATGAGGATGAACCAAACATAATGTTTTGATACATCCTCATTTTTTCTATAATTCAGCCTCCAAAGAATCAAGTTTTTCAAGCATCTCCTCAGCATTCAGAGTAGAAAAAGCAATTTTTCCTTCTGGATCTATGAGATAAGATGTTGGAATCCATGAGATATGATAATCTTTAGATATCTGATTTTCTTTCCATTTCTTGAATTCAGAATACTGCAACCAAGAATACTGATTGGCTGAGAGATAACCATTCATCTTCGCCTTGTCTGTATCAAAAGAAACACCGATAAGCTTGATTTTCTTACCATATTTTTCATCTATCTTCTTCACGGTAGGCATATCCTTACGGCAATCAGGACACCAGGAAGCCCAGAAATCGAGAACCACCCAGACTCCAGCCTTCACCTTACCATCAGCTGTAACTTGAGTGCGCAATTCAGAAAGGCTGAACAATTTCTTCCCCGTCACGCTATCTGTAACTGTAAAATCTGGTGCCATTGTACCCACAGGCAACAACTCCTGCTTGGTCTGCGCCTTACAAACCATAGCTACCACCAAAGACAAGAATAATAAAATCTTTTTCATATCTATACATTATTAATTTATACCTTATTATATTCTGAATGATGCATCGTTTGAAATTTCTTTCAATCTACGAATTTGTCGCAAAGCAGGGGCAGCATTACCATGCCTCCAACTGATCTGCAATTTCCGGCATCATATCCTTTTTGAAAACAGGATTCTTTCCCTCTTTCTTCTGCTTGCGATAATCCTGAAGCAAGAAAACCGCCTGACGGGAAAGCAAGACGATGGCTACCAGATTGCACAGGGTGAGCAACGCCATCGTGATGTCGGCAAAACTCCAGGCAAAATCAAGCGAGACAACGGCTCCTACCATTACCATCGCAGCCACAGCAAGACGATAGATGAATACTCCTAACATGGAATCCTTGATATATCTCACATTGGTTTCACCATAATAATAATTGCCAATGATACTACTAAAAGCAAAAAGCCATATCATCACAGCCACAAAAGGATTTCCAATACTACCGATTTCATGGGTCAAGGCATCTTGCGTCAGTTGAATACCATTAGAAGCCGTAACGTCCACACCACTTACCAGGATGATGAATGCCGTGCAGGAACAAACTACCAGCGTATCCGTAAAGACGCCAAGAGCCTGTATCAATCCCTGTTTTACCGGATGGCTCACGGTAGCAACAGCCGCCGCATTTGGTGCACTACCCTCACCAGCCTCATTGCTGAACAAACCTCTCTTAATGCCCTGAATCACGGTAATACCTAACATACCTCCAGCAGCCTGATTGAATCCGAAAGCATTTTCTATAATAGTCAGCAAAACCTTTGGCAGACTGGTTATATTCCAGATGACCACACCAACGGCTATCAGCAGATAGACTATAGCCATGAGAGGAACCACTGTAGAAGAGAATTTTGCCACACGCTGGATTCCACCGAAAATGATAAGCAGAGTGAGTACAGTGAGAACTATACCCATAGTAGCAGGTTCAAAACCGAAAGCCTTCTGCCATGCCAGACAGATGGTATTACTCTGCACGGAATTGTAGGCAAAACCGAAAGTGATGATCATCAAAACGGCAAAGAGAATTCCCATCCATCCCTTTCCTAATCCATACTTCATATAATAGGCAGGACCGCCATAAAAAGAAGTCTTTCCCTTTCGCTTATAGAGTTGGGCAAGCGTAGATTCGATAAAAGCCGAAGCCGAACCCAACAAAGCAAGCATCCACATCCAGAACACAGCTCCTGGTCCACCAATGCTGATGGCAGTAGCCACGCCAGCTAAATTTCCTGTACCTATACGACTGGCGAGTGCCACCACAAAGGCCTGGAAAGAAGAGATATGCTTCATCTCCCCATCCACCTTCACGTCCATAGAAAGTTCGTCATGTCCTATTTCTTCAGGTTGCACCTTATCTGGATGAAGCAACAACCTCACCATCTCCTTGATAAGACGGAACTGTACAAATCGGGTACGCCACGTAAAAAACACCGCACAGAAGATCAGGACAGAAATAATAATATACGACCAGAGAAAATCGCTAAACTGAATAAAAATGTTTTGTATTGATTCTACCATTTTCTAAAAAGCTGAATAATTTATCTATCAAACCTTATTTCCGCAACACTATAATTTAATATTTTTTATAAGCACCAGAGCAACAACAAGTTGCTCAGGATTTTGTCATGTCAGAAATTTCACTTATCTTAGTGTCGCAAAATAAATAACAAATAAAACTCTGAATGACATGGCAAAAATACAAATAAAATCTGAGAAACTCACTCCTTTTGGAGGAATTTTTTCTATTATGGAGCAAATTGATGCTCTTTTAGCTCAAACCATAGAGTCCACCACATTGCCCTGCTCATTGGTCACCTTCCCACTTACAGCATTCACGCCCATTGCTTTTTGCGTTAGTTTTGTTTCTATCTGGAGCAGGAAACGGCTTTCTGAGGAATTGTGATTCAAGGAACTTTTAAACGCAGACAGAGCATGACAAACAAAACTATACTTTTTCGAGGGGTGCTGGTATTTTGACAAAAAATAACATGTACTTAACTCAACAAACCAGGATTTTATTATATTTTTGCATAAAATTTGCTGCACTCGGCAATCTGAAAGTAAGCTTTCATTGCGCTGGTTGGCAGCATCTCTACAAAAAATAAGATTTTAATGACAAACAAAAACTATAGCTTTATGGAAAAAGAGAAACTTTCTGCAATCCTGTCAAAGGGAAGAAACGGAACCAAGGGATGGTTCCTGTATCGTGCATGGCCTGGCACCAAAAGTGCCATATCCGTCTATCTGATGTCCATGCTTGCAGCCTTTCCGGTTGGCATTGCAGCAGCTTTGAGCTGCGAATTTATCGAATTCCTGACGAAGACAACCATCAATAGCTCTGCATGGGCCATGGCAATTTATATGCTGGCAGCAGAGCTATATATGATTCATAAATGCCGGAAGAAATTCCATCTGCGTGTTCGCCTGGAAAAGATTCAGCAGATGCCTAAGACCATCATCTTCTTGCTGGCCTTTATAGTGGGATTGTTCCAGGCCATTCCGATATCTGCATTAGAAAGTTTCATGGATTTTCCTGATTACATAGAGCAGGAAATTGTTAACCTGGAACATAATCCGATTGGAATCCTAATGCTCTGCATCATTGCTCCTATAGCCGAAGAATACCTCTTCCGCGGATTGATGATGCGAAAGATGCTGAAATGGAACATCAGTCCCTGGTACGCTATCATCGGCTCAAGCATCATGTTCGGCCTCATTCATCTCAATCCGGCACAGATTCCAGGAGCCATCATTCTGGGAATCTTCATGGCGTGGATGTGTTACCGAACCAGGAGTTTGATTCCGGGCATCATCATCCACATCACCAACAATACGCTCTGTCAGATTCCTGAAGAATGCTACGATACTTACATCGCCAGCACTCCAATGATGGAAGCAAGTCTCAGCCTGATAAGCATCGCAATCATCATCCTTTCGATTTGCCTCTTCAACAAGAAGACTGCTGCTGCATCATAAAAAGACTTCATAAAAGGAAGTCTTCATAAGAAAGGCTTCCTTATCAAATTCTTCACCATAAGGGGAGAACTATTCCTCCCCTTCTATCTTGCAGCCATCGAACCCCATTTCCCTGGCTTTGTCTGGTCCGAAAGTAAAATAGACAGCTTCGCCCTCATCACAAACCTCGCCTTTGGAGTTCTCCAGGATCAGGTGGATGGTAACGATGTTGCGGCGCTGACTGGCGATGTGACCACGCACCGTAATCTGAGAATCGGTGGTCATCACAGAATTCTTGTACTTCACGTTGAGCTGCATCGTCACACCCGTGGTCTGCAGTTTGCGGTTGATGACCCAGCCTGCCACTTCATCCATCAGCATACTGATGATTCCGCCATGCAGGGTATTGATCCAGCCCTGGTAATTCTCGCCGGGATTCCAGATGGTAAGCACATCCTCACCCTCTTCCCAAAACTCAAGATGCAATCCTACAGGATTGTTGGGGGCACAGCAAACGCAGTTGTAACCCTCCTTGTTCAAATATGGATTTAATATCTTCTTCATTTTCTAATTGATTAAACTGATTTCTAACTGATTAAACTTTTTAAAACAATGCAAAGGTACGAATTATATCTGATAAGGCAAAGTTTTTAAAAAATATTATTTTTTTTCCGTCTGACTACCTAAAAATAGGGGGTCAGACGGAGCCATAACTATTTAGAAGAAATAAAAAATACTTAGAAATGGGGATAAAGATGAGCACTTCATTATTTAGAATAAATAAAAATACCAATTATTAAGTATTGCTGGATTTAGAAATATCCTATACCTTTGCAGCATGAATTAGCGAGATGCTCGCGAGTGGCGAGCAAATGAACAAGAAATGATACAAAACATGAAGATTATACAAAAACATAAAGAAATGAAGAGAATTATTTTTATTATTTTAGGCTGCATCAATATTTGCCTTGCTTATGCACAGAGCTTTAACGGACAATATATTTCTGAATGGCAATGGGACATGAACAAAAATACGAATCTGATCAATCAGCTGAGATTGGAACTGAGTGTTCCGATAGGAAAAGGAAAGGATTCGTTCGAGGCGGCTACGCTGCATGTGGCAAAGACCAACGATGGCATTATTGATGACTGGCAGGGATTTTCGAACATAGATGCAGACAATAACTTCGCCATGCTTGCCGTGCTGGGCTACATGCACGAGTGGAATTCGGGCCATCTGTTTGTGGGTGTGAGAAACGTGAACGAGGATTTCTTTACCTCTGATGTTACGGCACTTTTCCAGAACAGTTCTGAGGGAATCTTCCCTACCGTTGCATCCAGCTATCCGATAGCCAACTATCCGTATTCGGGCTTGACCCTTTACTTTGATGTAACCAAGGGAGGATGGACTTTCAGAAACAGTCTGTATAATGGTGCAGGATATAATGGTTGGAAAGCTCACGACAATCCTTTCCTGGTCCGCCCGAAGAAGGATGGAATCTTCAACATGTCGCAGTTGGAGTATGAACATAAAGGTGGAAAATATTTTGCCGGTGCTGCCGTTCATACCCGTCAATATCCGATCAACGAGGATGGCGAAATGGTTTCTGCCGATGAATCCAAGGGCAAAATAACCTGTGGCTGGTGGATTTACGGAGAGCAGAGCGTTTGGAAGGCTGGCGACAAGAACATTTCGTGCATGGTGCAATATTCCGAGAACACCAGTCATCAGAATGCCTGCTACCGATACGCTGAACTGGGCGGTGCCTATCAGGACGAGAAGAACGAGTGCGGTCTGTCGGGCCAGTACGCCCGCTTCCAGCAGGGTTCGGAATATTCGCTGGAAGTAACATGGAAAAGACAGCTGACGGAATCCATTTCCCTTCAGCCATCGTTCCAGTACATCAAAAACGACAATGGAGACTTCACGACGCTCAGTGCCCGACTCTATGTCAGTTTCTAAAGGAAAGAGATAATTAGCAAAAAGTGTACATCATTTTAGCTTCTAAAAGCTAAAATGATGTACACTTTTTTTATATGATAAAACAGCAGCTATCTACTATTCTGAATGAAACTATAACATCTGAGATAATTCCCATGCCCTCACATGCGTTATGCCTTTGCGAGAAGGCAACTGAAGATCGTCAAGCGATACTACTACTTTTTCATAGTTATCCGCTATACATCGGAAGACTGGAAATGCACAAGTTCAGGATAACCACCATCCGCCATATACTGCAAATAACTCACTCTGCCGGCAGGAAGCTGATGAATACTCGCATATTCCTCGTAAGACAACGGGAATATGTGAAATTCCACATATCTACCAGATAGAAGAGTAGATAATCCTCCAGAGAACATCTTAGAATTAGAACCTGTGATAAATATCTCGTAATCTTCAGTATAATCTTGAGACAGCGAGTTGACTATACGTTCCCAACCATCAATATCCTGCACTTCATCTATAAAGATATAAATTCGTCCTTCAGGTTTCAATTCCTCTCGGTACAAACGAATAAAACTATCCAAATCTTTATAGTTCTCTATAAAATCAAACGCTGTTAGTTCACGGTTGATAAAGACAATATTATTGCTACTGACACCCTGCTGCACAAGATGCATGGCTGTTTGACGCAATATATAACTTTTTCCCACACGTCGCTGTCCCGTAAGTACCTTCACCACCTTGCTGCCAAAATACGAAGCGACACTTTCGGTATAAAGCGGACGGGGAAAACCGCAATCGATGGTGTTGCCAAACCAAAGATTATACTTCTTTACTGATTCTATATTTTCGTTCATACTTGATTTTTTGTGCAAAGATAGCATTTTTTCGTGTATAGCCGAAAATATCTCTGTTTTTAACAAGATTTTCGGCTATACACGAAAATTTCACTGCTTTTGCTAAGATTTTCGTCCATAGACGAAAAAAAGATACAAAGATTGCTTCAATCTTATTTCCTAGCAATCTTCGGCAAAACCTATCCAAAACTTCTACAGCTATACGGAACACTGCCCACTACCAACTTTGGGCGCTGAACAGCGGATGAATATTTCAAAGATATGATGGAAAAATGAAGAAACCATTAAACTCATCAGAACCAATCGGAATAAATCGCATGAGGTAAGTATTTGCAATAAAAATTGGTAAATTCTTGCTAGCTATTTCAAAATATTGTATCTTTGCACCCGCAAAAGAAAGAAAAGTAGCAGTAAAAATAATATTATTTCAGACAAAATGGGAGACAGAATAACAACAATGGAGCAAGAAATGCAGCGACGCACAGAACTGCTCTTAGGAAAGGATAATCTGGAGAAATTACAGTCGGCACGCGTGCTCATCTTCGGTATTGGAGGTGTGGGTTCATGGTGCGCCGAGGGATTGTTTCGTAGTGGCGTGCGCAACATCACTATCGTGGACAGTGACCGTGTCTGCGTAACCAACTGCAACCGCCAGCTGATGGCAACAAGCCGTACCATCGGAGAAGTAAAGGTGGATGCACTGCGCGAACGACTGCTGGAGATCAATCCCAATGCCAACATCACGGCTTATCAGAAAATCTATCAGGCTGAAACTGCCGACGAATTCCACATGGAGGAATATGACTTCATCATAGACGCCATCGACTCACTCAAGGATAAGGCCGACCTGATACTCCGGGCCACTGCTCTTCCAAAGGAAATCACATTCATATCTTCTATGGGTGCTGCTCTCCGTCGCGACCCGTTCAAGGTCAGGAAGGCAGAGTTCTGGAAAGTAGAAGGTGATCCTTTAGCCAAAGCCTTGCGTAAAAAATTCAAGAAGAACAAATCCTTCCCTCGCCGCAAATTTCAATGCGTATATAGCGAGGAAACACCGATGAAGAATATGGGTGTAAACAAAGCCTGCGGAACAGGCGGTTGCCTATGTCCTAAAGCGAAACTTCTCAACGGAGAACGGGGAACAGACACTGCCGTCTATGACGCTCCTGGCGATCAGAGTCTTGTAGAACATGAATGGTGCTCTACCAAGGCGCAGATCAATGGTTCACTCTGCCACATCACCGCTACTTTCGGTATGGCAATTGCAGGTATGGTAATCAATCACATCATCGATTGATTATCATATCATAGACTGATATTTACATCCCTCACAGGCGAATATCTCACATCTTGCTTTTTCTAAAGGTTAAACACGGATAGTGAAGTTCTTTCAGCATCCATGTTTTTGATACGCTGTGGTATTTCGCATAGAGGGATATCCTCGTCAAGTAGCCAACGTAAGGATGATTCACCGCCATCACGCCAGCCTCGCGAGGACCACCCATCGCTACTTGCAGATAGTTGAAGAATACCACCGAGTTCCAAATCTTCTGCCTCATCGTCAGATCAGTCTCCTCTCCCACCAGCGAACGCTCAAACTTCAAGAAAGTCCGCATCCAGTTTTGCCGTTCCTTATTCTCATTGAGATAATCATCAAGCACCTGCTGCGTAAAGTTCATACACTCCCGATGCAGACGGCAATCTCCACAATCCACACATTTCCTCATCACAATAATGACTCTCGCCCAATATCATGATTCACTTGCCGAATATCCCCCCGTTGGCATAATCATTGCCGACGAAAGGCTGAAAGAAAATGTTGCTACTCATATTTTAGAACAATGAAACTATCCAATCCCAAACCATGGTTCCCAAGCGAATGGACCACGAAATTACCACATAAATCAACCAGCAAAGCACGACAATGAACACAGCCGTCCAGAAAGCCTTCTTGTTCACCTTGTTGATAATCTCCTTGTCATCCTCGATATAGCCTGTAATCAACTTCAAGTTTTCAACATACGAACGCTTGAATACATCCAGCACATCACCAATATAGAAAGGTATGGCTCCTATCAGCACATCCATCAAGATGTTATAGATGACAGCCAATGTCAGCGGAATAGACTTAACCACACACAGACTATAATAGATGAACGAGAATGCTAACACGCTCGACAAAGCATCACCGATACCGGCAGGAAGGACGAAACCAAGGATAGGATCCAAGAAATACTTGTCCATATACTTCGCCGTACCTACCATCAGACGATATGATGGCATATTCATCATCTTCTCACGCTTTGCAGCTTTTTTATCAGCCCTCGCCTGTTCTTTGGCAAGAGCAGCCTCTCGCTTTTGATCTTCCTTTGCGAAATCCATACCCAAATCAGCCTGGGCTTGCTGTCTTCTTGAACTTTCCATACACCTTATAATTCTATTTGTTTCTTACCATTTATAAATTCCGTGAACTCCTGTTCCGAAAGAGAGAAACCGCTCAAGTCGCTCATCAACTCCATAGCCTGCTTACGTTCCTCCTCACTACCAGCCAGATTGATACGCTTGAACACCTCACGAAGATAAGCACCCTTGTTGTCTATCTTAGCCATTTCACGCTTAAACTCATCAGCATGTTTCTTCAACTCCTTATCGTATGCAGCCGAAGCCAAGCTACCACTGAGCTGCTGCGCTTTGAGCTTAGCGAAACTATCAAACAGAGCAATACCTTTCTGTAAGGATTGTTCCATAGCACCAGTTAACTGCGCCAAGTCTTCCTCGCTATACTCTGCAGGTTTGTTCTGTTGTGCGGTCTTACCCTCTATCTTCTTATGGTCTTTCGTGTATGCTTCCACTCCATCGAGCAAATTCTTAGCCATATCCTTGTCGGCATGAAGATTATCTGCCAACATTCCTGTAAACAGAGAAAGGTTCTGCTCCACATCAGCAGGAAGCTTGGCTGCCTCCCGATAATCGGGAATATCTACCGTATGCACCAACTTCTCATCTATCTTGCTCTCCATGATTTCACGTCCAAGTTTCAGCATGGCAACCATATCACGAAGATGTTTCAGCATCTTCAACTTCAAGTCATCAGAGCAAACTATCTTGCTCCTGATTTCCTTAGAAACCTTGTCCAGCTCACTTGAGAGCTTGGCATACTCATTTTTGATACGGGTTTGTTCCTCACGATGCGATTCCAATTCCTCCTGATCCAATTTCAAATCTACCTGATAGCTCTCATATTCTCTTACAAGTGGGAAGCATACTGCATTCCATTCGGCGAAGTCACGATAGTAGTTCTTGTTGGCCATACCAAAGGTAATCCAATTCAACAGGAAGAAAGGCTTGGAAGGCTTCTTCGCCTTCGCTTCCATATAACTTCCCTGCTTTGATTCCAAGGTAGCGGTGATATCATTAATCAGCGAGGTATAGACATCGATGTTCTGAAGATGATCGTTCATTTCCATGTCCAGCGCCTTCATCTGCTGGAGCAAACTTCTTCGTTGCTCCTCTAATGGGCGAATTTTCTCATTCTCATACAAAGCATCAAACGTCGCTCTCAAGTCAGAATCTAACAGTTTTTCTCCATAACGCAAGAACACATTCGCCTTCGGAATTACCACATCATTGAGCGTCTTGCAGATTACCAACAAACGTCCCATATCAGCCTTGATCCGAGTTGCGTCATGCTTCACGCTCATCTGGAAAACTGATAAATCAGACTTCAATCGATTAGCGCGTTCACTTGCTCCCATATAGTGTTCGAGCATCGTCAAGCCTGCCATCGCCAAGCCCAAGGACTTGTTGCCGTTCGACAACGACTTATAAGCCTGCAGGGAACCCTGCAAGGAAGTACGGAAACTAACAGAAATCTCACCAATCAAAGCTGCACATTTTTCCGTGAGCTTGTTATATTCCAGCTCCACATACTTAAGCATCTCGTCCACATCCAGCCACTCTATTCTTTTAAAGTCGAACAGATCAGGTGAAACCATCTTAATAGAGTCGCCATAGATATCAATCAGTTTCAGGGCATAGTCACGATAAACCGTCCCGATATCACTACGCAAGGAAGTAAAATCTTCGATGTTTCCACGAACGCTATCCTCAGCATAGTGATAAGCCTCCACCATCTTGGTATATTTATCAAACATGGTGGAAGCCTTACTTCTAACATCTTTCACGCCATTCGTACCCATGACAATATCAGCCATCTTCGACGTTCCCTTAGCAAGAACCAGGTTAAGGTTCAATTCCACTTGCTCTTTCAACTGCTCCAAAGCAGATGAAGACAACGCCAGTTCCGTCTCGGCTATCTTCAAAGCCTCCTCCTTGTTGCCCTGTTCCAGACTGTCATTCAACTTGTATTCAGCCACAAGGGTTGTACGTGAATTATTGGAAACAAAAGCAATGGCGATATTGCCATTATCATGGAAATATCTGTAGGCATCAAATACCAGCTTACTCACCTCCGAGGAATCGGAAGCAATACCATACTTCTTCAGTTCAAAAGCCAAATCTGCACGAAGATACGTCTTATTCTCTTTGCAGAGCTCATCAGCAATCGTCTTGATTGCCTGATAAACATTTTGATTATCAGCCATACTTTTCATCGTATTTATATTAATTTATTCTTTATCACAACCTACGACTATTCTTTTTCATTGTTACATTACCTTATATAGTTATACATTCGATTTCGGCTGCAAAATAACTATATAAGTGTGTCAAATAGTGACAGAGGTTCCAATATTATTATTTCTATTTAAAACTTTCTGTGGTACTGACTATTTGCTATTATACTTTTTATTAACAAAAGACATAATTAATATTGCCTTAGAATATCTTTAACTCATAAAAGCATAGAGATCAATATATTTATGCACCTCCTTGGCTCCATTGTAAAAAGGGGTGGCGGTGTGCTGCATGGTTGTTACTGTCACTACCATATCGGGAGTGAGGACAATACCATTTGAGTGTTTGAGGCGCTTTGGCTTTACTTGAAATACTCTACTCATAAGCATTCGGTTTTTAAGTTGTTATATATGGCTGCACCGGCTTTTCAGCCGAAACAGCTAGTTGTTTACTTCATTTCGCAAAGATTGTACAAACGAGCGCAATGAAAACTTGCTTTCAAATTGCCGAGTGCAGCTAATCTTCTGCAAAGCTAGAAAAAATCTGATAAGCCACCAAATTTTTAACAAGAAATCTTATGGATTCCTCTTATATTTCACATCTCAGGGACTCCACTCCCTCCTTCTTCCTACATCCATACCTTGTAACTACTCAGCATCCCTATTGAAAACTTTGAAAAGAAAAGCCTTGAAATATGAAAGCAGCTTCGTAAGCAGTTGAAACCTATTGCATTATTCTGATAGAAACTATAAAAATATAGTTGACCACTTTAAACTTTATTAATAATACACGTTGACTCACAGTATTAACGTAACAACTCATGACAATATGGGTGCTGAGTAATTACCATACCTTATTATAGATAGAATGATTGTCAATTCTGTGGCAAAAGTACAATCAGAATGCGTCAAAAACTGACATAGGAGGAGAAAAGATGAAGAGGGAAGATTAAATTGAAGATGAAATACTGAGCCCACTTAAAAAAGGGGCATATTATGAATTCTGTCTGACCAGTGTGGTCATTCTGAGTGAAACATAGCAATCGGCTTCGCGGGTGAATATCTTTCGAGAAATTGCCATGAAAGAGCCGAAAGCTTCTCTGATAGGCCCGAAAAGGGCAAATCTCATAATACCAAAAAACTGATTTATCTTCATCATCCATAAAACTTGCTATTTACATATTAAAAGACAGATACCAACTACTTTTTTAAGAGAAACTTTGGTAAATCCGAGATTTTTACCTAACTTTGCCTCAGTTTTAAATATGCAAATATGTTTGCTTGCAAAAAGATAGCAGAAAGGGACTATCTGAATGAGCAAAAGTGGATTTTTTAAGAGAAAAAGAATGATAGATCGTTGCTATATAGAAATAACAAACACATGTAATCTCAATTGTGATTTCTGCCCAAAACATCAGAGGAAGAAAAGACAATTGACGGCAGAGGAATTTGACCTTCTCACAGATAAAGTAAGTGGGAAGGTTTGTTTTCTGTATTTCCATCTCATGGGCGAACCATTGCTTCATCCACTTTTACCGCAGTTTATACAGACTGCAAGAGCCAAAGGTTTTAAAACAGTACTCACATCTAATGGCACACTACTAGATAGAGCGATGAATCTACTCGATACCTTACCCCACAAAATACAATTATCTCTCCATTCCCACGAAAGTAATGCAAAGGGAGAATTATCAACCTATATGGATCAGGTAATGCAATTCTCCACCCAAGCTGCACAAAAAGGCACCTGTATCGTACTTCGTCTCTGGAATCAAGGAGGAAAAGACAAAGAAAACGAAATGGTCATGGAATATATAGAAAAATATGTACCCAAACCATGGAAAGAGCGTCCAGATGGTTACAGACTGAGCGACAATCTCTATTTAGAATTTGACAGAAAATTTGAATGGCCTGATAGTGAAAGAAAAGGGTCTGAAAACCCGGAAGTTTTTTGTAAAGCATTATTTAAGCAGATAGGAATTCTATCTGATGGAAGTCTGGTACCATGCTGTTTAGACCACAATGGCGACATCATTCTTGGCAATCTCTTCCATCAATCCTTAGGAGAAATCCTCTCATCCCCACGAGCGCAGGCTATGATAGAAGGTTTCAAGCATCATACAGCCACTGAATCTCTCTGCAGAAATTGTGAGTCCGCCTTAGTTCGCAACAGTTTCAGGGGTAAAAAGCGTTCTTGAAAATCTGCGAAATCTGCATGAAAAATCAAGGATTAAAAAGAAGTAGAGAATAATCTGTGTAAATCCATGAAAAAAAATAATCTATGAGAAAAAATCTGCGTCATCTGCGAAATCTGCGTGACAAACTAATATTCAGCG
>ERZ1031719.326-NODE-326-length-20961-cov-6.447240_pt1 | contig 20961 bp, 14 predicted proteins | sample MGYA00516702_ERZ1031719 | MGnify/ENA primary metagenome ERZ1031719 (study PRJEB33719, sample SAMN04261227) | wastewater metagenome | biome: rural village; feature: human; material: feces | host: Homo sapiens | place: El Salvador | collected 2013-01-07 ...
ATTAAAAACTATATATTCATAATATACAGTATTTCATTGAATACAGTATAATAAAATACCACGTGTCAAGGATTTTTATAACAATCCATTACACGTTCTTCAAGATGTCAAGCAAGTGATCCCATACCATCTGTACGGTTGGAATGTACAGACGTTCGTCTGGTGTGTGTACATCGCGCAGAGTAGGACCAAACGAAACCATGTCAAGGTTAGGATAGCGCTCAGAGAAAAGACCACACTCAAGACCGGCGTGAATGCCCTTAACGATAGGCTCTTTGCCGAAGAGTTTCTTATATGACTCTACTGCAACCTTTGTGAGTTTGCTGTCTGGGTTCATCTTCCATGCTGGATAACCGTCGCTCATCTTAATTTCAGCGCCAGCAAGCTCGAAAGCTGCCTTAACAGTGTTGGTCTCGTTTTCAAGGTTGCTCATAACGTTAGAGCGCTGCGAAGTAACGATATTTATCTCGTTATCAGAAGTAGCTACGCTTGCCACATTGTTAGATGTCTCAACCATATATGCAAGAGCCTCGTCCTGGCACATAGCAAACACGCCATTGTCAACAGCCTGCATAGCAAGTATGAAGCGATGGCTTACGCCCTTTTCGATAACGGCAGTTGCTTCTGTGCTTTCGAGATTGAACTCCATTGTTGTATCAGAAACGTGATACTCTTCCTCAACATTGGCAGTAAATACGTTCCAGTCTACACGTACAGTTTCCTTCTCGCTTGCAGGTACAGCAAATACGATAACACCATCGCGAGGAATAGCGTTGTGCAACTTGCCAGAGTTGAATGATGCAAGATGTAGATCCATCTTCTCCTGCTCCTTGTAAAGGAAGCGTGTGAGAATCTTGATGGCATTAGCGCGCTTCTTGTTGATATCGTCGCCAGAGTGGCCACCCTTCAAACCCTTGATAGAAGCCTGGAGGAAGAAGTAACCCTCAGGAGCTTGCTCGCGTGTGAATGTAAACTTGGCAGATGTTGTTTTGCCACCAGCGCAAGAGATAAAGATCTGTCCCTCGTCCTCAGAGTCGAGGTTGATAAGCATATCGCCCTTCATGAAACCAGCCTTCATGCCCATAGCACCAGTGAGGCTTGTCTCCTCATCGCGTGTGAAAACACACTCGATAGGTCCATGTTCTATATCGTCGCTGTCGAGGATAGCCAACTCAATAGCGCAGCCAATACCGTCGTCTGCACCAAGTGTTGTGCCTTTAGCTGTAAGCCACTCGCCGTCAACGTATGTCTGGATAGCATCTGTTTGGAAGTTGATGTCAACGTCTACAAGTTTGTCGCATACCATGTCCATGTGGCTCTGAAGGCTTACCATAGGAGCATTCTCGTGGCCATTTGTGGCAGGCTTGCGGATAATGACGTTGCCAGTCTCGTCTACCTCATGCTCAAGGTTGCGCTTCTCGGCAAACTCCTTAAGATAATCAATCATCTTCTCCTCGTGCTTAGAAGGACGAGGAATCTTGTTGATTTCAGCAAACTGCTCGAATACGCGAGCAGGTTTCAATTCACAATTACTCATTTTTTCTTAATTTCTTTATGTTGAAACAATATTAATCTGAATTTTCAATAATTTATTTTGATATGCGGCGGATTTACTATACCTTTGCAGCGAGTTATTTGTTTCGCTGTGCTTTGCCCGCTGTGGTGAGGTGTGTCGAAACCATATATAATATATAAGGTATAACAAATATATTGGATGTGGTTTGCTGCATTCCGATACAAAGTTAATAAAAATGATTAAACTTTTGCTTTTAAGCCTGTTAATTATTGCTATAGCATTTGCATTGCTTTCAATAAAGTTGCTGCTCAAGCGCAATGGTAAGTTCTCGTCACAGCACGTACACGACAATCCGGGTTTGCGTAAACTCGGAATACACTGTGTTATGGATCAAGACAGAGAGGCAAGAGACAAGAACGGAGCCTATTAAGAGTTTTGACTTTTGAGTTGAGAGTTTTGATTCAATTTGATAATAATAAATAATAGATATGAACAAGAAAAACATTTTTGGTACACTTGTCGTTGCAGCTATGGCAGCAATGACAATGACTTCTTGCGACAAGTCAAAGTCGCAGACAGATGACAAACCAGTTGCTACACAGACAGCTTCTACTGACACAAAGGTTGCCTTTGTAGAGGTAGACAGCATTATGTCACAGTATAAGTTCTGTAAGGACTATTCGCTTATTCTTCAGAAGAAGGGTCAGAATATCCAGAACACTCTTGCACAGAAGCAGCAAGCTCTTGAGGCAGCAGCTGCCAACTTCCAGCAGAAGGTACAGCAGAATGCATACACACGTGAGCAGGCACAGCAGATACAGATGTCTCTTCAGAAGCAGAACAATGATCTTCAGGCTCTTAACCAGCGTCTAAGTTCTGAGTTCCAAGCAGAGACAGAGAAGTACAACAACGCTCTGCGCGACTCTATCCAGCACTTCCTCGCTGTATACAATAAGGACAAGAAGTACAGCCTTATCCTTTCAAAGGCTGGCGATAATATCCTTTATGCTGACAAGACACACGACATCACCAACGAGGTTATCGCAGGTCTTAACAAGGCTTACAAGCAGGCTCCTAAGGAGGCAAAGGCTGCTGATACAAAGAAGAAGTAATAATATACACATATATAAAACTAAAAGTGCCGCCGAAGATATCATAGTCTTCGGCGGCACTGTCTTTATATTGCTATACAGGTTAAACTGGGTATTGTGTATTATTTGCTGAAGGTCAATCCCTCTACGTGATCGTTGACGTAGATGTTAGCCATATCTGCTGTTTTGTACCAACCTGGTTTGTCTGGCATATCGTCGGATATGTGCTTGCCGTTGATAGTAAGGTTTTCAAAACGTATGTTCTTCACCATAGCCAAGACATGGTACGAGTCGCCTGGTTTTGTTTTATGTTATTCCTTATTCTGCTGCATCTTCTCGCGCAACTCCTTCAGATTGAGCTTTCGATGTGCCTTGACACGGTCGAATCCCTGTCCGTATACACCTACAACGGCCGACTGTGCTACGAAGGCATTAGGGTCTATCTCATCAATTAGTTCGAAGATAAAGTTCGACTCGCTCTTCTTTGCTATGCAGAATAACACCTTGATGTCTTTCTTCGTAAAGAATCCGCTACCATTTAGCATAGAGCAACCTCGGTCGGCTATCTCGTTGATGGCCTCGCCAATCTCCTGATATTTATCAGAGATGATGAAGAACTGTACACTTTGGCGCAACGAGTTTACCAAATGGTCTACAACAAACGAGATGACAAACAGTAGCACGTAGCCATATAGTACCTTCTCCCAGTCTTGCAACACTACATACGAAGATGTAATAATTGTAAGATCGCAGAACAGGATGATGTGGCCTAACGAAACATCGCGATATTTGTGTATCATAGCCGCTATAACGTCCGAACCACCAGTAGAGCCTCCTGCCGAGAGACCCATACCAATGCTTATACCCAAGAACACAGCTCCTACCATACATGCCATAAACTTTTGGTCGGCAAGCAGATGCAGTCCTGGAGGTATAACGCTCTGCAGTATAGCTGAGCCTACTGTGAATACTACTACTCCATAAATAGTTTTGGCACAAAAGTGCCATCCTAGTACCTTTAAGGCTATAATTAGCAGCACGCCGTTAAGCGCAAAGAAGGTGTTTTGTACTGGGATGCCAGTTCCCCAATACACAATCGATGCCACACCCATAATGCCACCAGTGGTTATCTCGTTTGGCAGCAGGAATAGGTTGAGGCCGATAACGCCTAACATCATTGCGATAGTGATGATGCCATAGTCGCGCAACTGGCGCAACAACTTACCTTTGTTTCTTCTTGATTGCATAAATTGTGGTATCTTTAGATTAGTTTCATTTTTATCTCTGTATGCAAAGTTAATAAGAATAAATAAAAACGGCAAGAATTTTTGCTGACAACGTTTTGTTGGATAGTTTAATTTTCTGTTTAGGAGTTGGAAAATAATGAAATCGTGGTGTTTTGCAATATTAGTATCTTATAAAAAATATCTTTAAAGAGACGTACGTGTTTCATTAAAAAGTTGTATCTTTGAAATTCAAAATACTTCCAATCAATATAATGCTATTGAATGATTACGAAAGAAGACAGATATGACAAAGAAACAACTATATACTTACGTACTCGACTATTTTCGACAGCTTCATCCCGAGGTTACAACCGAGCTTGAGTTTGGCTCCATATTTCAGTTGCTTGTAGCCGTTGTGCTTAGTGCGCAATGTACCGACAAGCGTGTCAATCAGGTAACACCCGAGTTGTTTGCACATTATCCTGACGCTCAATCTATGGCTGAGGCTGATGAGGCAGAGATATACGAGTATGTAAAGAGCGTGAGCTATCCCAATGCCAAGGCACGTCATCTTGTGGAGTTGTCGCAGATGCTGGTTAATGATTTTATGGGAGAAGTGCCAGCCGACTTTGACAGCTTGCTTAAGTTGCCTGGTGTAGGTCGCAAGACAGCTAATGTTATGCAGGCGGTTGCTTTTGGACAGGCGGCAATGCCAGTAGACACTCATGTGTTTAGAGTCAGCCATCGTCTTGGACTTGTTCCGCGTACAGCCGACACTCCTTTTAAAGTAGAGCAGGAACTTGTAAAGCATATTCCGGCATCTGATCTTGCTCGTGCCCACCATTGGCTTTTGCTTCATGGTAGATATGTATGCACATCGCGCAAGCCGCATTGCGATAAATGCGAATTGGCTAAAGTGTGTCCCAAGCGTATTGAAGGTTCCAAACTGCAGAAGTAATGTATATGAACAGCACGTTGCAGCTTAATCCGCTTGTCAGGGTTGTGGCAATGCTTATCTTAGGCATTGCCTTGGGCGATGTGCTTGCCGATGTAGTGGGTGTGCGTATATGGCTTGGCATCTTTGTTGTGGCTGTGGCTGCTGCATTTGTAGCCTATAACACAAATGTAAGGCCAATGGTGCAAAGCCTCATACTTTTTGGCTGCATCATAATAGGTGGCGCTTTGCGCATGAGCATGAGTGTAGAACGGTCGCATTTCTATTTTATCCAAACCTCCGAACCTTTCTCGGCTGTAGTGTCTTCTATGCCGATTGAGCGCACAAAGACATTGCGTTGCGAGTTGACAATAGCCGACGGACGTTTTGCCGGTCATCGTGTATATGCCTATCTACCTAAAGGCAAAGATGCGAACAACATATCTGCTTTGTCTATAGGCGATGGCATTATTGGCTATACGCAATTCTTGGATATTGACGATTATTCAAGCCAACATGGTGCATATAATAAAGGTGGAGCATATAATATGGCAACCCACTTCGACTATCAGCGTTGGCTAAAGGTTCACGATATTGTGGCGCGTTGTTTTCTGCGTGATGGAGCATGGCAACGTGATGTTGTACAGCTTGACTATTTGTCGGGAGTGCAACGTGTGCAACTTAGGTGCATGACGTTGCGCGAGAAACTACTTAAGCGCTATCGTGAGCTTGCCATATCCAATGAGGCATATGGAGTAGTGGCAGCTATGACACTTGGCGACAAGAGCAGTCTTACGGCCGAGTTGCGCGAAAGTTTCTCGGTATCAGGTGCTTCGCATGTGTTGGCACTATCGGGTTTGCATCTTGGCATACTATACGCTTTGCTTGTAATGTTTCTTGGTAGAAGGAGGCATAACATACTGATGTTGGCATTCATCATTATTGCCGTATGGGGATATACAGCAATGGTTGGCATGCCATTGAGTTTGCTGCGTTCGGCTTTTATGCTCACATTGTTTACGTTTGCACAGATGTTGCAGCGCAATAACATGTCGCTCAATTATCTTGCCTTTGCAGCATTGGTGTTGTTGCTTGCCAGTCCGTGGAGCTTGTGGGATGTAGGTTTCCAGATGTCCTTCCTTGCTGTTCTTGGCATTCTGTTGTTCAACGACCGGCTGCGTGTGTTTGTAAGCCATAAATATCTTGAAACACATCCATTGGTTAATTGGTGTTTCTCTATGATAGTTGTTTCGTTGTCAGCTCAACTTATGGTTGCACCGCTCGTAGTATATTACTTTGGACGTTTCTCATGCTATTTTCTTCTTTCCAATTTCATAGCCATCCCATTGGCAACAGTCCTTATTTATCTATCGGTAGTTATGTATGCGTTGTTCTTCGTTCCATGTCTTCAGGGTTTGGTAGCAATAGCTGTAGGATGGATTGCTAAGGCATTGACATTGTCGCTTGCTTGGGTGTCATCGTTGCCGGCTGCAAGTGTCGACGGTATTGAGCTTAGCAATGTGCAGCTATGGCTTGTCTATCTTGTTGTGGCAGTGGTGTATGCCTTGCTGTTCTATTTGGAGAAGATTTATAAACCCTTTGACAATTTCCGACCGAGAGTATAATTGTTCCAATATTGCCGAATCGGCACCATTTTGTCTTGAAGCCTCATTATTTTGTTTTACGTGTTTGCCGAATCCGAACACATAGGTAGCGCCCAATTTTATATAGCAATGACTATCCACACCATAACCAAACTGCTTGCGGTCAAAATACTTGCTGTTCGTCTCATTGTTTGAGTTCTTCCAACTCCATGTGAATGGATTTGCAATCAAAGCTGATACATAAAACGATTATATCCTGCCGCAAATAACTAAAAAGCATAGTTGCGGCAGAATATAGTATATTGTATTTTGCCGCAAACTATATTTTTTGTACTTTTGCGGTAGAATATAATAAGTTTTGAGACTATGATAGTAGGAAGAAAAGAGGAAATTGCAGAATTGGAAAAGTTGTATTACAGTGACCGACCTGAGTTTGTCGCTGTATATGGCAGACGACGTGTGGGCAAAACGTTTCTTATCAAACAGGCACTGAAAGATCGCATTACCTTTCAGCATACAGGGGTTTCGCCAGTTGACCAAGATAGTGACAAAAGTCGGATGAAGGTTCAACTGGAGAGCTTCTATTATGCGCTTCTTAATCAAGGACTTGAGGGATATAAACAACCTAAGTCTTGGATGGAGGCATTCTTCCAGCTGGAACAGTTGTTGCAGCACTTGGATACAGGTGAGCGGCAGGTTGTCTTTATAGATGAACTGCCATGGATGGATACGCCTAGGTCTGGCTTTCTTCCTGCTTTCGAGAACTTTTGGAATGGATGGTGCAGTGGCAGAGATAACATCATGCTGATCGTTTGCGGCAGTGCTACCTCATGGATTCTTAGCAATTTGTCGAGAAACAAAGGTGGGCTTTATGGCAGATTGACTGCGGAAATCAAACTATCTCCTTTTACCTTGCGAGAGTGTGAAGAGTATTTTGAGCATGCTCAAATCCAAATGAGCCAATATGATATCTTGCAAAGTTATATGGTGTTTGGAGGCATACCTTATTATATAAGCTATTTCCAGAAAGGATTGAGCTTCGAGCAGAATGTGGACAAGATTCTGTTTGGTAGCAAGCCTCGTTTGCGTGATGAGTTCAACCGACTTTTTGCTGCCATCTTCAATAATCCAGAGGAAAGCAAAAAGGTTGTCAGGTTGTTGGCTACTCGTCATGCAGGTTTTACTCGTGAGGAAATCAGTAATGCCACCGGTATTCCTTTGGGTGGTGGATTAACGAATACGCTTGCTGCTTTAGTGGAGAGTGATTTTGTTATGAGATATCATCCTTATGGTAAGGCGAAGAGTGTGGAATGCTATAAGTTGATGGATAATTTCTGTCTTTTTTGGCTGAAATATGTAAAAGCTAATGCATGTGATGCAGGATTTGCCAATGATAACATGACTTCTGACATCATGAAGGCTTGGCATGGGGTAGCTTTTGAGGAGGTTTGTTGGCAACATATAGAGCAAATCAAGCGTGCTCTTCAGATTGCTGGTGTCAAATCTTCTGTTTCTGCCTGGAGTGTGAAGGGAGATGATGAACAAGAAGGCGTGCAGATTGACTTGTTGATTCTTATGGATGACAACGTGGTCAATCTATGTGAGATGAAGTTTGCCAGTGCTCCTTATCATATAAGCAAGGATGAAGAAATGCGTTTGCGCCATCGTATAGAGGCATTGAAGAGTACTTTGTCGCCCAAACAGACTGTTCATCTTACGATGATTACCACTTATGGTGTGGCATATGGCAAGCATAGTGGAATTGTGCAGAAAGAGGTTACAATGGAGAATTTATTTAAGTGATAATATAGTATTCAAAAGTAATATATATTACTTTCCCATTTAATATATATATTATTTGACTTTAACTGTCCATTAAACCCAAATCATTAGGATTTGGGTTTATTGAAGTGATAATAACACAACAGGAGGCAAACACTTGTTTGAAGTGTTTACCTCCTGTTTTGTTATTTGGCATTTGCCGTCTAATCTGCTATCAATGCAAACTCGGCAGCCGAAGCATAGTCTACGCCATAGTGTGCGCTAAGTGCACGGAAGCGTATGAAGCGTGCCTTGACAGGCTTGTCAAACGTCACCTTCTTCATTTCTGCGGTGCGGTCGAATTCGCCCTTGGCAATAGGCTCACCCCAATTCTTGCCGTCGTTGCTTACATATATCTCATAATCCTTTATACGGCCATAACCAGAGTCCTGACGAGGTGTAAGCTTGAATCCCTTCATTGTCTTCTCCTCCGAAGCGTCGAAGTCAATCCAGTGAGGATATTTAGCCAGTGTGATAGAGTACATAGTGTGCCATATTGTAGACTCATCGCCATCGGCAATGTTTACGGCATCACCCTCCTCGGGCTCCTCTGACGAGGCGAAGACAACCTGCAAAGGCACAAAGTCTACCTTGTCAAAGGTCATGGTTGTGCGAAGTTTCGGAGTCTCCTTATACCATGTTGTTATGGTTCCACCATTACGCAAGTTTATCGGTTCGTTATAAGCAACAGCTTTCTTGGCTCCATTAATGCTGTACATTATGGTGCGGTTCTGTGCAGGACTGCTAAGTGTAACCGTACCAGTGGCTTTGTGCTCAATGCTTATAGGCTGTTCGCCAGAGAGCGATACTTGTGCTGCCTTAAGCATAGCCTCGTTTCCTACTGCTGTGGCAGGACGAATAACGAAGCCAAAGTTATAGTTACGTGCGTATGTGCGGTCGGGAGACAATGGTCCGCCTTGTCCACAGCTTGCACCACCAAGACCAGTTACCTTGGCGTCAAGATGCAGATAGGTGCCGTCTGTCTCAGGCAATTCATTGGCATGGGCTACAACTGTCATCTGTTGGGCACTCCAAGGCAATGCCGATACAGACATGGTGTTGTCGGCTACGAATACAACTGCTGGCTTGCCGCTTTCGCTAAGTGCGCACCAGCGAACCTCTTCGCGGTTGCCCATAGATTGTGGTTTTGGCAGAATTATGTCCTGTTCGCCCACGATGCCATGGTGAAGTTCAATGAACTGACCCGTTTTGCGGTCGTTGTAGTTGTTAACCGGACCACGACCATAATAGTCGAAGTTGTTGTATGTCTTAGGCAACTTCATTGCGTAGCCTATACGAGGCAGTATGACACTTGGACGGTTAGAAGATATTGCACTTTGCAATTCTATTGAACCATCCTTATATATCGTGTATATCTGGTTGGTTGCAAATTTCAGGTCGTCCTTGCCCAGAGCGTGCTTGTCGGTATTGAAGGTGTAGGCCGACTGCGGGTCACGGTCACGGTTGCCGTATACTTGCTTGCAACCCTCCTTGCCTTGGCTCTCCACAGTAAGGCTTATCTGCAACGATCCATCCTTAAGCTTTGACACTATAGGCTGGCCTACCACCTTGTGGTCAAGGTTGTAAAGACCGTACTTAAACCATGCATTGTGGTAGCCAATACCGGCATCGTTGTCGGTAGGAGCGCGGAAAGCGTCGAGTTTTGGTCCGTTGCCATCGGCAAATACAGTATTTCCTGCGTACGACAGAGATTCAATTGCACCAGTCTTTAGGTCGAATGTAGCGTTGAAGTTGTTGCCCTTAACCTTTATGCTCTTTGCGTCCTGTGTGTAGTAGATATTGCTGTCGTCGGCAGTTGCAGTTGTAAGAGGCTCGTGCTTGACCGTGGCTTCCTTTACCAGAAGCTGCTCTTCCATCTGTACGTAGCCCTTTTCTGCCCAAGGCATATCATTGCCCTGCAGGAACTGAATCTTTACAAAGTACTCGCTCTTAGCGTCGAGTTTTGCAAAATCATAGTCGAGAGTATACTCCTGACGTTCGCGTGGACCAACAATGTTCTTGGCTCCAATCAGACTCTTATTGCTCTCTATGCACTCGCCATCCTTCCATAGCGACCATACAATCTGGTATCCGCGCAACGGCTCAAAGTAGTTCTTGTTGAATATCTCTATTCTGCCCTTGGTCATGTCAATAGCCTTGACACCAACATTCTGGTATACCTTCTTAACTTCGAAGTACTGAGCCTTGGGCGAGAGATCAGGGCGCATAATGCCATTCATACAGAACATACCATCGTTAGGCTTATTGTCCATGCCGAAGTCGCCACCATATCCCCAATATCGTTTGCCGGTCTTTGGGTCGATATTGTATATTGCCTGGTCTACCCAGTCCCATATGGCACCACCCATAAAGAAGTTGGTGCTCTCGATAGCATTCCAGTAGTCAACGAGGTTGCCTACTGCGTTGCCCATAGAGTGGGCATACTCCGAGATGTGATATGGATACTTTATGTCGTACTTGCCCTTTACTGCCTCTTGAACCCAAGGAATAGACGGATATTGGTTTGAACCCATATCCACTATATTGTTGTTGCGCTCGTACTGCACTGGACGACTTGTGTCGTAAGCCTTGATAGCGGCGTAGCAGTCTTTAAAGTTGTCGCCAGGACCAGCCTCGTTGCCAAGACTCCATATCACAACAGACGGACTGTTGACAGTAGCGTGAACCATCTCCATATTGCGTGCTACATGTGCGTTGCGGAACTCCTTAACGTGCGACAACGACTCTTTGCCATAGTAATATTCATGGCTCTCGATGTTGGCCTCATCCTCAAGATATATGCCATACTTATCGCATAGGTAGTACCAATATGGAGCATCAGGGTAGTGGCAATTGCGTACGTGGTTGATGTTGCCGCGTTTCATAAGGAACACCTCATGTTGCATCTGCTCGCGTGATACATAATGACCGGTAGCCGGATTGTTCTCGTGGCGGTTAACACCCTTCATCTTTATAGGCTGTCCATTGAGATAGTAGTAGCGGCCAGCAAGTCCAAACTCGTCTTTATCGGCAGGTGTATCCTTAATCTCTATCTTTCTGAAACCAACAATGGTAGAGAAAGTCTCAACCACATTGCCCTTTTTGTCCTTAAGTTGGCCCACTAATGTGTAGCGGTGAGGAGCCTCTGCGCTCCAAGGCTTAACGATGTTGCCTGCGTTTAGCGTAACATCGGCTGTAAGGCGACCGTTCTTGCCAACCTCGCCTACAGTAGCTGTTGCGCCGATATTTGGCACCAAAGTATTCTCGTCAGAATACAGACGGTTTTCGTATAACTTGTAGTCAATGGTGTAGCCCTTGGCTGCCTTGGTTGTAAGGTTTCTTACCTCTGCCGAAATCTTAAGCGATGCATTGGTGAAGGTAGCGTCATAATCGGGTATAGCCTTTATGTCGCGCACCTGAACCTTAGGTTTGGCTGTGAGCGATACCGAGCGGAAGATACCTGGAAGGCGGAACATATCCTGACTTTCAAGGAATGAGCCGTCGCTATGGCGGTAAACCTCAACAGCCACAATATTCTCGCCCTTACTATTTATTAAATAAGGTGTAATGTCGAATTGAGCCAAGTTGCGTGAGTTCTTTGAGAAACCTACGTACTTGCCATTGATGTAGATATAGAAGAAAGAATCTACACCATCGAAGTTGATGTATATCTCTTTGCCTTGCCAATTGGCGGGGATAGAGAACGAACGACGATACGATCCCACCTCGTTGCGGTTGCGATAGGTCATCCAGTTGGTTTGTGGCGCGCGCATAACACCACCACGCCAGTCGTCCACCTTTACCTTATGCTGGAAGATGACACGCTGGTTAGAATATAGCGGATAGCCATATTTAAACTCGCCCTTATCATTCATTCCGGCTGTATTCCAGTTCATAGGCACCTGTACACGGTCCCATGTTGAGGCATCAAAATCGGTGCGGAAGAAATCCTTAGGACGTTCATCTGGGTTCTTGGCCCAATGAAATTGCCATTCACCATCAAGTGTTTGCCAAAGTGAAGAGTTTTCTGGCAACACACGTCTTGCCTCGTCGCTATTGGCAAACGAAAAGAACCATGCATGTGGTTGCTGTTTGTTGTAGGCTACAGAATCGGGACTCTGCCATTCCCATCCCGAAGGCTGGGGCATCTGTCCGTAGTAGAACCCACCGAGCGGTGCTACCTGAGCATACATAGGTGATGCTAAAAGGGCAGCAAGCATTGTTAAAGTAGATTTGTTCATAGGTTTAAGCTATATACGTTTTATAGTTTTGTTGCTTTTATATATACACTCTGCAAAGGTAAGCATTTTATTTCATACAGCATGCTACGCGCTGCATTACTAAACGTTAAAATACTCTTCAAGTTTTTCCTCGGCTTTGCCTTCCGAGTTGTCGAGGTTGGCTATTATCTTACCATGCTCAAGCAGAGCCACACGTGTAGATATCTCGACGGTGTGTTGCAGGTTATGGCTCGACACAAGTACAGTGGCGCCAGTTTGTTTGTTGAAATCGGTTATAAGACGTTTCAACTGGTTTTGGCTACTTGGGTCTAAGAAGTTGAACGGTTCGTCAAGAATAACGAGTTGGGGTTGGTTAAGTAGAGCTGCAATAATACCGACTTTCTGCTTGTTGCCAGCCGAAAAGTCGCGTATGTATTTCTTCTGTTCCAACACCTCACCATTCATGAATGTGTCAAACATCTTTAGACGTTCGGCTATTACATCCTTAGATAATCCCGAAATCTTGCCAACAAACTCGAAGTATTCTTCTGCGGATAGAAAGTCGATAAGAAAGCTGGTGTCGATGTAGGCACCAGTCATAGTCTTCCAGTCTTCCGACTTGGCAGGATTTATCTCCTCTATTACTTCTGCGTCTGTGTCGTTTGCTTTGGGCAGCATAGTAACGCTGCCCTCGTCGGCTTTCAGCAAGTCGAGCATCAGTCGAAAGAGAGTGGTTTTTCCGGCACCATTGTTGCCCACCAGACCAATTATCTCGCCATTGTCTATTTTAAAATCAGGAATGTCGATGGCTGTCTTATCCCCAAAGCACTTCTTTAGATTACTTATCTGTAACTGCATAGTTTCTTGTATTATAGTTTATTCTCCCAATTCCATTTTTAAGAATTTAGGCGTGTATCCTTCCTTAGACATTGCCACTTCCTCTGGTGTTCCGGCAGCCAATACACGACCTCCATCACGTCCGCCTTCCGGACCTATATCAATGATATAGTCGGCAAGTTTTATCACGTCAAGGTTATGCTCGATAATGACAACCGTATTGCCACGGTCGACAAGTTTTTGCAGTACATCCATCAGTATGCGTATGTCCTCAAAGTGCAGACCCGTTGTAGGCTCGTCGAGGATGTATAGAGTCTTGCCAGTGTCGCGCTTGCTAAGTTCGGTAGCAAGTTTTACGCGCTGGCTTTCTCCACCTGAGAGAGTAGTGGATGGCTGTCCCAACTTGATATATCCCAATCCAACGTCCTGTATTGTCTTTATCTTTTGTAGTATGGAAGGAACATTCTCGAAGAACTCAACTGCCTGGTTTATTGTCATGTCCAATACGTCGGCAATACTCTTGCCTTTGTATCTCACCTCCAATGTCTCTCGGTTGTAGCGTTTGCCGTGACACACCTCGCAAGGCACAAGCACATCAGGCAAGAAGTTCATCTCTATAGTCTTGTATCCATTGCCCTTGCATGTCTCGCAACGCCCACCTTTAACGTTGAATGAAAAACGTCCTGGCTTGTAGCCACGTATCTTGGCCTCTGGTAGAGCTACGAACAGGGAGCGTATATCAGAGAATACACCCGTATATGTTGCAGGATTGGAGCGTGGAGTACGTCCAAGAGGCGACTGATCCACATTTACCACCTTATCTATATATTCAAGACCTTCCACACGGTCGTATGGCATAGGTTTCTTGAGCGAGCGATAGAAGTGTTGCGAGAGTATAGGTTGCAACGTTTCGTTAACAAGAGTCGACTTGCCCGAACCGCTGACACCAGTAACCACAATAAGCTTGCCAAGCGGAAACTGCACATCCACATTTTTTAGGTTATTTCCCCTTGCTCCGTATATGGTAAGGGCTTTGCCGTTGCCCTTGCGCCTTTCGGCAGGTATTGCAATCTGTCTTACCCCGTTAAGATAATCGGATGTAATGGTGTGCTGTTTCAGCATCTGCTTTGGTGTACCTTGGAAAACCACCTCGCCACCGTGCATTCCGGCACGCGGACCAATATCTATTATCCAGTCGGCAGCAAGCATCATGTCTTTATCATGCTCCACTACAACAACGGTGTTGCCAAGGTCGCGCAACTTTTTAAGTGAGTGGATAAGTCGTTCGTTGTCGCGTTGGTGCAGACCTATACTTGGCTCGTCGAGTATGTATAGCACATTGACAAGTTGTGAACCTATTTGTGTGGCAAGACGTATGCGTTGACTCTCGCCGCCTGATAACGTAACCGACTGTCGGTTGAGCGATAGATAATCGAGCCCCACATCGAGCAGGAACTTAAGACGAGTGCGTATCTCGTGCAATATCTCTGTGGCTATAGAGCGTTGTTTGTTGTCAAGATGCTCTTCGGCCTCGTCAAGCCACTCGTATAGCTGCTTTATGTCGAAGGAAGAAATCTCGGATATATTCTTGTCCCATATACGATACGACAACGACTCACGGCACAGACGCATGCCATGACACTCGGGACACTCGCAAGTGGCAAGAAATTGGTCGGCCCATTTCTGGCCGCTTGTAGAGTCGTCGTTCTCTATTACTGTGCGCAGATACTTAATTACGCCGTCGAAGGTAGTGAAGTAGTCGGATGATGTATGCACTAATGCCTTGTCTATGCGCACCTGCTCGAGCGAACCATAAAGAATCTCGCTCATTGTATCGTCGGGTATCTCGGCTACAGGAGTCTTGATGTTCAGGCCTATCTTCTCAAGTATGGCGTCTATCTGCCAGAATATCATCTGGTTCTTGTATTTGCCAAGCGGCACAATTGCACCGGCATGTATTGAGAGCGAATTGTCGGGTATTACCTTCTTTAAGTCAATCTCGTTGACATAACCAAGTCCCTTGCAATGCGGACAGGCACCTTCTGGCGAGTTGAACGAGAACATATTGGGTGCCGGGTCACGATAGGATAGACCAGTTGTGGGACACATAAGTCGTTTTGAAAAACTCTTGGCTTCCCCAGTGTCCTTGTCAAGAATCATCACAATGCCATCGCCTTGCTTCATGGCAGTAGCAATAGTCTTTCGTAGGCGGTCGTCAAAACCCTCACGCATCTGCATCTTGTCGATAACCACCTCGATATTATGGTTCTTGTAGCGGTCGGTCTTCATGCCTGGTGTTATATCCACAACCTCGCCGTCAACGCGTGCATATAGGTAACCCTTTCGTCGCAGACTCTCAAACAATTCGCGGTAGTGTCCCTTGCGTTGTCTTACAACAGGAGCGAGTATGTATATGCGGTGTCCGGCATAATTAGTGTTTATCATTTCGACGATGCGCTCCTCTGTATACTTCACCATACGTTCGCCCGTGTTGTAGCTATATGCAATTCCGGCACGTGCGTAAAGTAGACGCAGATAGTCGTATATCTCGGTTGTAGTGCCAACGGTAGAGCGTGGATTCTTGTTGGTGGTCTTTTGCTCTATGGATATAACAGGGCTTAAGCCTGTTATCTTGTCGACATCAGGGCGCTCCATACCGCCAAGAAAGTTGCGTGCATATGCCGAGAAAGTTTCAATATAGCGACGTTGTCCTTCGGCGTATATTGTGTCGAAGGCAAGCGACGACTTACCCGAACCACTCAGTCCGGTAATGACGGTAAGCGATCCATGCGGTATCTCTACGTCGATGTTCTTAAGATTGTGGACGCGTGCGCCCCAAACATTAATCTTACCTTCTTCTTGATTGCTATTCATGAATTATATTGAATTCGATAAATTATTACCCTACTAAACAATAATGATTGTTATACGTTGTGTGTTTATTGCTCGCCTCCGTTGCCAGATGTCTCTGTATAGCCACGCAGCAGATTGACATCCTTCTTAATGTCATATTTGCGTCCGTCGGCACCCTTAGCCTTTACCAATACATAATATACACCTTGCTTAACATCCTTGCCGTGATACTTGCCGTCCCAACCATCGGCAGGGTCGGTCCATTCGTACAGTTTCTGTCCCCATCTGTTAAAGATGTAAGCATGAAACTCCACGATACTCTGGTATCCGCTTTTGGCCTTGTATATATCGTTGATGCCGTCGCCATTGGGCGAGAAAGCGTTTGGAAATTCAAGACTACTCTCAGATATAGACACCTTTATAGGTTCGGCATCTGCCCAATAATCGGCTGTATAGGCAATGGTGTCGGTTCCGTTGACAAAGGTGGCATACAGCACAACGGTACTTACACCCGCTTCGGTGAAGGTGTACTCGGTATCCTCGTCGTAACGTATGAGGTAGGGCGTGTTAGTACCTTCCTTGCAGAAACGCCATTCATAGTGTGGAGTATATATACCTATATTGGTGGCGTTGGCTGCAAAGCGCACTGTTAGTGGGGCAGAGCCCGAATAGCTTGTACCAGTCTCCTCGCCCTCAGGTGTAATGAATGTGGCTTGAGGGTCGATAGTTGGCACTTCATCGGCATGTGCCTGAAGGGTGAGGCATGCTATGATGAAAAGTAATAATCTGATGTGGTTCATACGTGCAAAGTTATATAATATATCCCACATCACAAAACTCAATGGCTGTTTAATAACGTTATTTATAGACAAACATTTCTTTGTACAAGTTATTTTGTGTACTTTTGCAGAATAAAAAACAAAACAATGTTAACTTAAAAAGTATGAACATTATGAAACGCAATATCAGATTGTTTCTTTGTCTGTGCGCTCTTGTCTTTGCCGCCGCGGTGTCGGCGCAGACAATGAAGTATCAGGACCTTTACAAGGTTAAGAAGAAGGATACCATTTACGGCATTGCCAAGAAATACAACATCACTATAGATCAGCTTATTTCTGCCAATCCGGATATGCAGAAGCCCGACTATACATTGCATAAGGGCGACCAACTTGTTATACCTGCGCCAGTAACAACGACACCTCAAACAGTGCAGTCTACTCAGCAACCCGCAACACCGGCAGTAAAGAAGAGTAGCTCGGCTGTACGTATAGGCGTGATGTTGCCATTGCACAATGTAGATGGCGACGGTCAGCGTATGGTAGAGTATTATCGTGGCATACTTATGGCTTGCGACAGTCTTAAGGCTCATGGCATAAGCACAGATGTAAAAGCATGGAATGTGCCTATCGATGCAAATGTTCAGCAGACTTTGGCCGACAACAATGCCAAGGATTGCGACATTATATTTGGTCCGCTTTACACTAAGCAGGTAAAGTCAATGGGCGACTTCTGCCGTCGCAACAACATTAAGCTTGTAATACCGTTCTCTATCAGTGGCAACGATGTGGCATCCAACGACCATATCATGCAGGTTTATCAGTCGCCGCAGTTGCAGAACGAGTTGGCCGTTAATGCATTTGTTGAGCGTTTCAAGGGATGTCATGCTGTGATTGTTGATTGCAACGACACAACAAGTCGCAAGGGTATGTTCACATCTGCATTGCGTAAGCGCATGGAGGCATCGGGCATAGGTTATAGCATAACCAATCTTAAATCGTCGGAGGCAATGTTTGCCAAGGCTTTCGATGCCTCTAAGCAAAACGTGGTAGTGCTTAATACAGGACGCTCGCCAGAACTTAACGTGACTCTTGCAAAGCTTAACGGACTAAAGGTTACGGCGCCTGCCATGCGCATCTCGCTATTTGGCTATACCGAGTGGCTTATGTATACCAAGGTTTACCTTGAATATTATCACCGCTACGACACATACATACCAACATCGTTCTACTATAATCCGCTTGCTTCGCGCACAGCCAACTTGGAGCGTTCTTATCGTAGATGGTTCAAGTCTGATATGCGTCTGGCTTTGCCTCGATTTGCTATCACAGGCTACGATCATGCACAGTTCTTTATACGTGGACTGCATAAGTATGGTGGCAAGTTCACAGGCACAAGTCAGCAGAGCACATATACACCATTGCAGACTCCGTTGAAGTTTAAGTTTGTGCAGGGTGGCGGTATGCAGAACTCGGCATTTATGCTGATTCACTATAAGACGAATCATACGATGGAGTCGATATCGTATTAAGTTGGAATTATACCTTATTATATATATGTTATTAAGATTTAGATTAAGACATGTTGCGCTGGGTGCTGTGCTTAAGTTTGTGGCTCCAGTTGTATTGATGCTAATGCTTCCTACTGTTATGCAGGCTCAGATAGGCGACCATCGCAACGACCTCTCGATAGGCTTCAGTGGCGGATATGTTATGAGCAACGTAGGTTTTACGCCAAAGGTGACGCAAGACAGTCATACAGGCATTACGCTCGGATTATCGATGCGATACACTTGCGAGAAGTATTTCAATACGATTTGTTCTATTGCTGCCGAGGTAAACTATGCACGCATAGGTTGGAAAGAGAGTATATTGACTACCGACGACCAACCAGTGATAAATCCTACAACTGGCATAGCTGAGGCTTATCAGCGCGATTTAGACTATATCCAGGTTCCTATCTTTGCACACCTGGCATGGGGTAGGGAGCAGAAAGGAATGCAGTTCTTCTTCAAGGCAGGTCCGCAGTTTGGCTATCTTATTAGCGAGAAGACAAAGACCAACTTTAGTTATGACAACCGCAATACTGCCGACCGCTCCAACCAAACGGCCGAACAGTATAATATGCCAGTAGAGAATAAGTTCGATTATGGTATTGCAGCGGGAATGGGTGTTGAGTATAGTTATCCAAAGGTAGGCCACTTCTTGCTTGAAGGCCGCTACTACTATGGTTTGGGTAATATCTATGGCGACTCAAAACGCGACTACTTTGCAAAGTCAAACCACTCAAACATCGTTGTCAAACTGACCTATCTGTTCGATGTAATACGTAGCAAATAGAGATATTCTTAATTAATAACAACAATCAAACAAGTTTTTATGTTCGAAAATCAACCAAAAGGTCTATGGGCCTTGGCATTAGCCAACACAGGCGAGCGTTTCGGTTATTACACAATGCTTGCTGTATTCTTGCTCTATCTCCAGGCAAACTTCGGTTTTGAAACTGGTCTGGCAAGTACAATCTATTCAACCTTCCTAATGATGGTCTATTTCCTTCCGATTATTGGCGGTTTTGCTGCCGATAAGTTCGGTTTTGGACGTATGGTTACCACAGGTATCTTCATTATGTTCATAGGCTATCTCGTGCTTTCACTGCCTCTTGGCAAGGATACAGTAGCTATTGCTGCTATGGGCCTATCGCTTATCCTTATAGCCTTGGGTACAGGTCTGTTTAAAGGCAACCTGCAGGTAATGGTAGGTCGTCTATATGACGCTCCCGAGTATGCCAACCAGCGCGACTCAGGTTTCTCACTCTTCTATATGGCTATCAACATTGGCGCTATGTTTGCACCTACAACAGCCATTAAGATTATGGACTGGGCACAGCAAAGTCTTGGCGTAAGTGTAGAGGATTCATACCATTTCGCTTTTGCTGTGGCATGTGTTTCTCTTATCATTAGTATCGCTATCTATTACATCTTTAGCTTCACTTACAAGCACGTTCTTGCAAATGAGTCAAAGGACAAGGCTGCTGACGCTAAGAAAACAGCTGTAGTAGAGCTCTCGCCTGCCGAGACAAAGGAGCGCATCATCTGCTTGTGTCTTGTGTTTGCTGTGGTTATCTTCTTCTGGATGGCTTTCCATCAGAACGGTAATACATTGACATTGTTTGCACGCGACTATACCTTGACTACTTCAACTGGTATCCAGTCAATGGCATTTGACGTAACCAACCTTGTAGCTTGTATCTTCGTTGTTTACGGTTCGTTTGGTGTAGCCCAGAGCAAGACTGGTAAGGGCAAGGGCATTTCATTGGCTATCATCGTTGCAGCTATTGCCTTCTTGTTCTACAAGTATAATGGTCTTGAGGGTGCTGTAGACGTTAAGGCTCCTATCTTCCAGCAGTTCAATCCTTGCTATGTTGTTGCTTTGACTCCAGTAAGCGTTGCTCTCTTCTCTTGGCTTAACAAGATGGGCAAGGAACCTACATCTCCTGAGAAGATTGGTCTAGGTATGCTTGTTGCAGCTCTTGGCTTTATCTGGATGGCTGTAGGCTCTATGGGTCTTGAGCTTCCATTGGCACAGGGCAACCCTGCAACTGAGGGTACACGTGTTAGTGCTAACTTGCTTATCTCTACTTATCTTATCCTTACTTTTGCCGAGTTGTTGCTTTCGCCGATTGGTATCTCATTCGTAACTAAGGTAACCCCTCCTAAGTATGCAGGTTTGATGATGGGTCTTTGGTTTGGTGCTACAGCTATCGGCAACCAGCTTGTTATGGTTCCTGGCATTATGTGGGGTGCAAACTTCAGCCTTGTTACAATCTGGGGAGTTCTGGCTGGCATCTGCCTTGTATCAGCTCTCTTCATCTTCTCTATCATCAAGAAGCTTAACAAGGTTAGCTAATAAGCAATATTCAATCGTTAGAAATAAAAAAACTCGTTGTATATCCAAGCATGGATATGCAACGAGTTTTTTTGATGTTTTTTGCGTTAACGCTTAATATATATTAGGTGTTAAACACTAAATACACAAAGATAGATGGCAAATAATGCCACAGCAACGGCAAATATGATCAATCCC
>ERZ1031719.338-NODE-338-length-20402-cov-7.690274_pt1 | contig 20402 bp, 12 predicted proteins | sample MGYA00516702_ERZ1031719 | MGnify/ENA primary metagenome ERZ1031719 (study PRJEB33719, sample SAMN04261227) | wastewater metagenome | biome: rural village; feature: human; material: feces | host: Homo sapiens | place: El Salvador | collected 2013-01-07 ...
AGATACAAAATACTATGAAACAAAAAAAACATCCCCAGTACTTTTCCACTGAGCCCGCATTAGCCTATGGAAGGTTTACCGTGTTGTAAATAAAGTGTATGATGGAGTGTTAAGGGTTGGGTATTATTGACAGCAAGCAAAGGCTCGTTTGACAGCAAGCAAAGGCTCGTTTGACAGCAAGCAAAGGCTCGTTTGATAGCAAGCAAAGATTGAATTTATATGTTATCAACGTCTTATACTGTCATTTAAAACGCTGCAATAAGACATTTTTTTTGTTCATCCGATATTTGGAGTGATACAACCTCCACGATAACCTCCAGCTTGTATCACTCCAGTAAGCGTATCCGCGATGCTAGTATATATACATCAACTCGCTCATTTTTAAACGATCATGTGATTATTAACAGAGTATTGTTATTTATGTGTATATAGTATAAAAAGGTAAGAAAAACAAAGAAAATAGCGATAAAACGAAAGAAAATACTAAAAAGTTTTGCAGATTAGTATATATTCACTACATTTGCACCAGAGAAAAAGACAACTACAGGGTTTCCTATACGGATAGTCTGTACATTTATTACCTAAATTAATGTTGCTTATGAAAAGAATCTACACAGCGTTAGTAGCAGCAATGTTTGCTACAGCGTCTTTTGCACAGCCCCTCGCAAAAGTTCAGGCAAACGGACCGTTTGCCAACAGTTCGCTGAGATATCAGCCTAACATCAAGAAGCCGGCAGGCCAGCCAATGAATTTTATTATGCCTACGGTAAGCAATCAGACAACTCTTCCTGCACGTGTGCGCAAGGCTGCAAGCGAGTCGGAACTCATTACCGAGCAGCCGGCTGGCACATTGCATGACAATCTATATGGTACGGGTGAGGGCTACTTGCTAATGTTCGGATATATATTCTATATAAATTTGGATGGCACAGTACAGCGTTATGTTGAGGGTAGCAACGGAGAAGTATATCTCCAGAATGCTATCTGCACAATGCCATCTGACTCTTGGATAAAGGGCTATAAGGCTGAGGGTGACACCATCAAGTTTGATTTTCCTCAGAAATATTATGCCCAGGACGCTATTGATGCTAATGGCAATCCTACAGGCGAGAAGGAATATTTCTATGCTTATCGAGCTGTGATGAATCAAGCGGGCACCTCTATTGTTCCTGATCCTACATCTCAGACTATAAGCTACGTGCTCCGCAACGACTCACTCATCCGTGTAGACAACCGCGATAATAATGTTTATCTTGCACTATGTGCCGACGATGGCGGTTGGTGTGGATACGCCGACTACTATCAGGTATGGAGCAAGATGAATGAGACAGCAAGTGTTCCTCCAGCTTCAGCCGAAGTTTCGAAGTATCAGGTTAGATTCATCAATAAAGATGGTCAGGACGACGCTCGCATTATCAATTTGGCTATTGATGGCAAGGATCTGTATCTTGGCAATCTTTCAGACAACGCTCCGGATAATTGGGCAAAGGGTAAGATTGATGGTGACAAGGCTGTCTTCGAGGGTAAGATCTACATGGGTGTAGACCCGGTGGAGCAGATACATTCCTTCTTCGCTCCTTTGGGTAGTGAGAAGATTTGGGACGAAACGTATGGAGCGGAAGTTGACAGCTTCTACTTCGAGAAGTCTATATCGTTTGATTATGACGCCGTTGCCAAGACATTGAAGTCGGATGGTATGTTTAATGTTAACAAAGGTATGAATTCTGTATACTCAACTATATCTTATGAGGCTCCGCAGATGCAGCCGTGGGTAGAGGTTCCTGGAAGTCCTAAGGATCCTGAGTTGCTGCAGTTCGCGCCATTCGATGAGGCCCAAGGTTGTGGTGTGCTCCAGTTCTGGTTTGACAAGAATTCGGTTGACGGCAACTTGCTTGATACCAAAAAGCTCTACTATAATGTATACTTCGATGGCGATTTGTTTACAGCATATCCAGATGAGTATACGAATATTTCTGAGGAGATCACCGATATCCCGTATAACTTCTCAGACAATTCGTTTGACTTTGTTGCAGCTGGTGACATGCACACATTGTACTTCTACATGACTGGATTCACAAAGCTTGGTATTCAGACTTTCTATAAGGATGGTGACAAGGTTTACAAGTCAAATCTTGTAGAGTATGAGATTGATGATGAAGGCAACTTCACTCCTGTTGAGACAGCTATCAAGGGCATGACTGCCGACAATGGCAACGTGACAAGCGTAAGCTTCAGTGATCTTAGCGGTCGTCGTGTAAGCAACCTTGCAAGTGGTGTATACCTCAAGACCATGAAGATGGCAGACGGCACACAGAAGACTGTGAAGGTTGTCAAGAAGTAAGATTGACAGAATAAAAAAATAATGAGAAGGGTCTTTTAACATAAATGGAAATGGCATTCACCCTATATATTATATAATGTGTATAGCGGGGGTGCCATTTTCTGTAATAATAAAAAAACACGAAGGTTATGAAGAATAACAAATGTATACTCAATTCCATGCTGCTTGTGGCGGCTTTGTCAGGATTCTGCGACTCTGCTTATGCTGACAACGGCAAGATTGTATTCAGTGGCAATATGGGTTCGTCGTCGTTGGTGGCTTATGGCACACAGAAGAAGGAGAACTATGATGTGGCTGTGATGCTTGCCGACAAGAGTCTAAAGGGTAAGAAGATAGAGGCTATACGCGCTCCGTTCCAGAGTAGCGACAATATAAGCAACGTGAAGGTGTGGATTAGCAAGAAGCTCACGGTTGAGAGCAAGAAGAATGTGCCCGATGTGATGAGTCTCGATGCTACGTTTGATGGCAATACAGTTTCTGCCACTCTTGCCACTCCTTACACTATCGATAGCGACACTCTGTATGTGGGCTATTCGTTCAACGTGGATGCGACAAGCTCTACCACCAAATATCCAGTGATTTTGGTTGAGGATAAGAGTGATGCAGGATTCTTCATCCATACATCGCGTACTTACATGAAATGGAAGGATAAGTCGGATTTTGGTTCTTCGGCTCTTGAGGTTGACATTTCTGGCGTTGAGGCCAATGCTGCCAATATCTCTGAGATAGGAACGGTGTATGGACAGGTGAACACAACCACCGATGTTACTCTTAGTATAAGGAACCATGGTTATAATGGCGTTAAGTCGTTCAGCTACAGCTATACGGCAGGCGACGTGAATGGTTCGGGTTTGGTGGAGCTTGACAAGCCGCTGCCAGCTATCTACAACGCTTCAACTGATGTGACTATTAAGCTCAGTGAGATAGCTGCAAAGGGTACCTATCCACTTGAGCTTACTATTGACAAGGTGAATGGCGAGGCTAATAGCGAGGCTGTTGCCAATGAGGGTAAGTTTGTGGTGGCCAACGTTATGCCAAAGCACAATCCTGTAATGGAGGAATATACTGGTACATGGTGCGGATGGTGTCCGCGTGGATATGTTGCCTTGAAACTTATGAACAAGTATCATCCCGACTTTATCGGGCTTTCTTATCATAACGACGATGCAATGGAGGTGATGTCTTCTACTAACTTCCCGTCAAGTGGGCCTGGATTCCCAACAGCGGATATGGACCGTTCGTTTAAAGCTACTCTTGATCCTTATGTCGGAGTCTCAAATTCCGGCCTCGGCATTGAGGATATTTGGAAGGCACAGGCTAAGAAGATTGCTCCTGCATCAGTTGCTGTTGAGGCAAGTTATAAGGATGACATGAAGAAGATAGCCACTAAGGCAACATTCGTATTCCTTGAGGATTTGACAGATGCTGATAAGTATAAGGTTGAGTTTGTGCTCGTAGCCGATGACCTTCATGGAACAGGTTCTAAATGGGAGCAGCATAACTATTATACAGAAGCCAATGCCGGATCAATGCCTTCGCCTGAAGCAGATCCGTTCTTTGCAGGAAATTCTGTTGTCCCAGGTCTTCATTTCGATGATGTTGTAGTGGCAACAAGTCGTCTTACAAGTGGACTTGTGTCGCTGCCAGCAACAGTCAAGACCGACGAGCCGATTGAGGTAGAGGGTGAGTTTGAGACTGCAAAGGTTGTCAACACTTCGGGAGAGTCGCTAATTCAGGACACTTCAAAGATGCGCGTTGTTGCCTTGTTGCTCAATGCCGATGGCACTATCGCAAATGCCGCCAAGGCAAATGTTGAGGGCTATAACACTGGCATCTCTACCATCAACAACAATGAAGGCAAGACTGATGTGCCGGTTGCAGTATACGATGCTCAGGGTCAGCGTCTCAGCTCTATGCAGAGAGGTGTGAACATTGTGAAGTATGCTTCGGGCAAGACTGTTAAGGTTGCGAAGAAATAAAACAGCAATAGGCTTTTAACGAGAAGAACAGCAAAGGGCTTAATTGGAATTTTTTCCGATTAAGCTTTTTTTGTGTTGCGATGTTCGATTTCTTCCACTTATGCGTTATATATATGTAGACACTTATGAAACCGAGCGAATTCAATCATATCATCCTGCCCATGCGTGCCGAGTTGCTCCACTATGCGAGGGGTCTCACATAGTCTATTCGGAGGATATCATAAGGACTGTTGACGGCAACTGCCGCATATTCTACATACGGGCCATACACAGTGCGTCAATGTACAGCCGCATACAAGACATATATATAGGAACAATAATCCACATATCATGATATAAAACTAAAAGCCGAGCCTCGCAATCAGCGAGGCTCGGCTATATCATTGTACGAGTAAGATACTCGGTTGTTATTAGAGGTTAGGGTTCAACTCGTTCCACTTCTCAACAGCAGGAACGATGCCAAGCTCTACAATCTCGTCGCGCATCTTGCAGAGGTGCTCGTACGACTTAGCGAGACTTGCCATCTCCTCCTCAGTGCCAGCAGGCTCTGTGAAGTGAACGCCAGTCTTGTCGATAGTAGAAGGCATAGCCATCATAACGTTCTTGAAGCCACACTTGTCGCAGTTTACGTAGCAACCTGCTGGCAATGTAAACTTCTCGCCACCCATAGCAGCCTCAATCATCTTAACAGCGTTGTAGGCAGGGCTCTGGAATGAAGAGCGGCCACGAAGCTTGATGATGTTAGAGCCACCCTGTACTGTGTGGTGCTTGATCTCCTCCCAACGCTCGTCAGAAAGACCCATCTCTGAGAGAGGCTTGCCGTCTACCTTAACCTGCGAAGCAAATACAGCCATCTGCTCGCCGTGGCCACCGTATGTGTGAGCGCCAGTTACCTTGTCCTGCTGTACGCCGAACTCAAGGGCGAGAGCCTGCTGCAAACGTGTAGAGTCAAGAGCAGCAAGTGATGTGAGCTGGTTTGGCTTCAAACCAGAGTGGATAAGAGCTGTAAGGGCTGTAACGTCAGCCGGGTTGAAGATAACAACAACGTGCTCTACGTCCGGGCAGTACTTCTTGATGTTGTCGCCGAACTCGGCAGCGATCTTGCAGTTGCCCTTCAAGAGGTCCTCACGTGTCATGCCGTCCTTACGAGGAGCACCGCCAGAAGAGATGATGTACTTAGCGCCTGTGAAAGCCTCCTTAGGATCTACTGTATAAGAGAGGTTTGCACCAGGGAATGCGCACTGCTGCATCTCGTCGAATACACCGTGTACACCCGGCTCGTAGATGTCGTAAAGACAAATGTTAGGGGTAAGACCGAGCATAAGAGCGCTCTGTACCATGTTTGAACCAATCATGCCGCCTGCACCGACGATCAAGAGTTTTTCGTTACTTAAAAATGCCATAATAAATAAGCTTTAATTATTTATGTTTATATAAATTATGATATACTTTTTTAGCCATACCTCTTGTTTGAGGTTGGCACTGCAAAGATACATTTTTTTTTATTTACTGCAAACGATATGCCGTTTTTAAAGTGTTGTTAAATCTTAATTTTTGATACCTTTTTATCGTTTTGTAATGTCAAGTTAGCACAATCTTGCCGTTGTGGGCTTCTGCCTTTGTCTTTCCGCCTTTGCGCAACTTGCCAAATAGTATCTCGCGCATAAGCAGAGGTTTGAGCATAGAGTCGACCGTGCGATCTATCTGACGTGCTCCGTATTCGCGTGTGAAGCCCTTTTCGAGCAACAATTCTTTGGCACTGTTTGCCACTGTAAGCTCCACATTCTTTTGTTGCAGCTTGTCGGTTAGTCGGCGTAACGATTTGTCGAGTATAAGTTGTGCCATATGGTTGTCCATATCGTTGAACACCACGATGTCGGTAAGGCGGTTGATGAATTCGGGCTTGAATGTCTTCTTCACCTGCGACATCATAGCCTCGCCTTTTGACGTGTTGCTGGCAAAGCCTATGTTGGCTTGCGATGCATGCTGTGCACCGGCATTAGATGTGAGTATGATAACCACGTTGCGGAAGTCGGCTTTCTGGCCACGGTTGTCCGTAAGCGATGCATAGTCCATTATTTGCAAGAAGATGTTGTATATATCGCTATGTGCCTTTTCTATCTCGTCGAACAGCAGCACGCAGTTGGGTGTCTTGCGTATGGCATCGGTAAGCAGTCCGCCATCCTCGTAGCCCACATATCCAGCAGGCGAGCCTATGAGCTTGGATACGGCATGCTTCTCGGCATATTCGCTCATATCAAACCTAACGAGCTTAACGCCCAGTTGGGCAGCCAACTGGCGTGCAACCTCGGTTTTGCCTACACCAGTAGGTCCTACAAACAGCAGACTTGCCATAGGTTTAAGCTCGTCGCCGAGTCCGGCTTTAGCCATTTGCACAGCTTCCACAACGCTGTCTATAGCCTTGTCTTGCCCGTATATCTGTGCTCGCATATTGCTGGCAAGCGTCAGCAATGTGTCGTTCTGTTGGGTGCGAAGCGCCTCGGCGTCAATCTTGCACATTTTTGCAAGTATGTTGTTAAGCAAGTTGTTGTCAACAGTTTGTCGCTTCTGTGTAGTTAGAGGATGAGTTTCGCGATAGGCTCCAGCCTCGTCGATAAGGTCAATAGCCTTGTCGGGCAGAAAGCGGTCGCTAATGTGTTTGGCTGTAAGCTCCACAGCGTACTCTATGCAACCCTTACTATACTTTACACCATGAAAATTCTCGTAGCTACCTTTAAGACCATTGAGTATTGCCACAGCCTCTTTGATCGAAGGTTCAGGAATGTCTATCTGTTGGAATCGGCGTACAAGCGACTTCTGTTTGGCAATGTATCGGTTGTATTCCTCGTATGTGGTAGAGCCAATGAAGCGTATGGCACCGCTCTCGAGATAAGGCTTGAGCATATTCGAAGCGTCGAGAGCCGAGTCGCCATTGCGTCCGGCTCCAACAAGATTGTGAATCTCGTCTATATATAATATGGTGTTGCCCTCGGCAGAAAGACCGTCCATTACCTGCTTGATGCGCTTTTCGAAGTCGCCTCTAAACTGTGTGCCCGCCACCATAGTGCCCATATCCATCATATATACCTTGGCACCTTTAAGGCGTTGGGGCACATCGCCACGCTCTATCATTGCAGTAAGTCCGTATACAAGAGCAGTCTTGCCCACTCCCGCCTCGCCAACGTGTAGTGGATTGTTCTTCTCTTTGCGGCACAACACTTGTATTGTTCGCTCCAGTTCGTCGTTTCGTCCTATTAGCGGATTGTGCTGAGTATATGTATCGTTAAGGCAAGTAACGAGCTGTCGCCAAGGAGCGTTGTTGAAGTCAAGTTCCTCTGTTTCGTCAATAGGCTCGTCAGTAGACTCGTTGTCATCGTAATGGCACAGCAAGGCTTCAAAGAATTGTGCTTGCAATGAGCCTATCATTTTGTGCAAGATATATGCGGCAGAAGAGTCGTCGAGCAAAAGCATAGCCGCCACGAGATGTGGAATGTCTATGGTGTCTACCTCGGCATTCTGCGCCTGCTTCATGGCCAACGACATCATCTGTGTAAACTGTTCGGAGCCCTCTATGGAATAATGTGCGCCTTCGGGCACTCTCTCCATCTGTTCTAATGTCTTTTGCAGATAGTTCTGCATGTCTTGTATCTGGACGTTAATCTCGGATAAGGAGTAGAAGAAGGGCTGTTGTTCGGTTATGGCATATAGCACGTGTTCGGGTGTAAGGAACTCGTGTCGCATTGTACCGCACAATTCTATTGCTCGCTTAATGGCTGAGGCTGTGAAATTGCTATTTTTCAAAGTCTTGTGTGTGTTATGTCGTGTTAGTATATTCTTTTAAAAATAATGCTTCCCTATGCTATTCGGGTTTGCATTCAAGTCGCAAAGGAAAGTTGGCCTCGCGGGCCATAATTGTAGCCTTGCGCACCTTAGACTTGGCAATATCGTAGCTGTATACGCCAACGGTTGCGCTGCCATGATGGTGAACATCCAGCATTAAGGTCTCGGCTTCGGTATTAGACTTAAAGAACACCGACTTGAGAATGTGCACAACAAAGTCCATTGTGGTGAAGTCGTCGTTGTATATTATCACCTTGAATCGTCGTGGCTCTCGTATATTTGTGTCGGTGCGGTCGCGTAGTGATGTCTGTTGGTTTGACATATCTTAGTGTATATTTGTTATAAATAATAAGACGATGATATATTTGTGCATTAATAGTCGGACGACACAATCTTCATGTATTCGTCGTAGCTGATGTGTCGGCCACCCATTGACTTAAGATGTGGTGTCTCAAACTGGCAGTCTATAAGTTTGCCGCCATTCTGCTGCATAAACCTTGCAAGATGTATAAGAGCTATTTTGCTGCCGTTAGGCACGAGCGAGAACATACTCTCGCCGAAGAAGCTTGCGCCTATAGCCACACCGTATAGTCCGCCTACCAGTTGGTCGGTATGCTCATCCCACACCTCTACACTGTGTGCAAATCCTTGTTGGTGTAGTCTGGTGTAAGCCTCAATCATGTCTTTGCCCAACCATGCACCCTGCTCGTTGTATCGCAGTTGTGAACAATTGTGTATTACGCCATCAAAATCGTTGTCGATAGTACATGTGTATTGTTCGGCATGCTGGTTGAGGAAGGTTCGCATAGAATGCGACACGTGTATCTCGTCCGGGAATATTACAAAGCGGTTCATAGGGCAATACCAATGTATCTCACGACAGTCGCGAAAGGAATACCATGGAAATATACCGTTGGAGTAGGCAAGCAGCAAACGGTCTGTGCTCAAGTCGCCTCCTACGGCAAATAGTCCATCCGAATCGCCAAGCCTTGGATTAGGAAATACTAAGCGTTTTTTGTCGAGTCTGTATATCATACTGCAAATTTATAAAAAAACGACATCTTATTATTGTTTTATTCGTAGAAATTTTATTGTTGATGTATTTGTTTTGTTAATGATAAAAAATAAAACAATAAGCCGTCTAATTCGTTCAAATTGTGTAACTTTGCCACGCATAAGCATTTAACAAACCTAATAAAGCGAACTTGCTCAATGAAGGCATTTTTTATTTTCTTATTCTCGTTACTCGCTTCGGTGTTATCAATGGCACAGAATGTGAAGTTTGACATAGAATCCGACCTGCAACGACTTGACTCCGTCGTAGCCAACAGCCATAAATACGATGCACAAAAGATGCAGGACATCAACTATATCAAGCGAAATATGGACGAATTCGTAACACCAACAGAGCGATACAACTTCTACAAGCGATTGTACGACGAGTATATGAAGTTTGATAGCGACTCTGCCAAGCATTATGCCTCAATGTGCCAAAAGGTGGCAAGCAAGGCCAATATGCATAATTATGAAGTTGCGGCTATACTCGACCGGGTATATATCTTCATTACTTGTGGCGAACTTATCAACGCACAACGTATACTTAACACAATATCCACACCAATAGACAGTTTGCCGGATGATATAAGGATGAAGTATGCCATAACGATGCTTGAATATCGTATACGTCTTAATCGGAAGGCGTTTTGGGAGAATAAGTATAATGACAAGGAAGCGTGTCTTGCCGTATGGAATAAGTACAACCAATATCTGCCAGATGATATGTGGCAGAAGCACTATTACGAGTCTTCGCTTACTGACCATGATGTGTTGAAAAAGTTGCAAGCCGACCTCGCCAATACGCAACGCCCTTCAATAAAGGCGGCTATGTTGTATGTTAGTATAGCACGTCAATACAAGAATAGGGGAGCCGACGATAAGCTATATCTACATTATCTTATCCTCTCAGCCATTAACGATGTGAAATGCTCTAACCGCGAGGCTTCCTCACTGATATTTATTGTAAACTCGTCGCATATATGTGCCGGAACAGAGCGGGCCTTTAATTATGCCATGCTGTGCACCGAGAATGCTAAGAGCTTTAACGATAAGGGGCGCAGTTTTGACATCGTCAAGGCTCATGCCAAGATAACGCGAGCCTACCAGAAGCGCCTGGAATACAACCTCATGCTGTGCATGGGCTGTATGGTGCTGCTTGCGATGTCTGTAGTGGCTGTAGTGCTGTTGTATCGCAATGTGGTGAAGAAGCGTAGGGCGCAGGCAGCGCTGCTCAAGCAGATAGAGGAAGCCAATGTCTCGCTTGAGGAGTCGGTAAAGAACGAGCAGGCTGCTCTCCAAAAACTGAAGCATTCAAACGCGTTGTTGCGTGACGAGATAGCCTATCACAATAGCAACTTTATCAACGTATACCAGCTTGTTACAAAGTATATTGCCGATGTTCAGGCGTTTAAGAAGTCGGTGTTCAACCTCATCACGTCGGGCAAGATAGACAAGGCACGCAGCGAACTAAAGTCGCAGAGCAATGCCGAGAATTATCTGCAAAACTTCTTCGTACATTTTGACAAGGCTTTTCTTGCATCTCATCCCGACTTTGTAGAGCGTTTCAACCAATTGCTTAAGCCCGAGTGTGCCATCGTTCCGCCTGCTGATGACAGACTAACACCCGAGCTTAGAATATATGCCCTTGTGAGTATGGGCATAACCGACAGCGTCAGCATAGCCGAGTTTCTGCATTATTCGCCGCAGACCATATACAACTATCGTCTGCGTGTGCGCCATAACGCATGCATACCCGAGAAGAACTTTGCCGACGCCGTCGCGCAGATGTATGCGAATGAATAAAAAAAGAACAACATTATCAGGTCTGTTGCTTTGACTTGATAATGTTGTTCTTTTTTATAACTCTACTTCCAGAAAATATTGTCCATTATCTCATAGCGCTTCTCCATGTTAGGGTCTTCCTTAACAAATGTATTGGCGTCAATCTGCAGAACCGGAGCTATGGCTTTACCGTTGGTAGTTGGCCAATCAACGAGTCCGAGTCCGTTAGGGTTGCCTGTCTTCACGAAGTTGACGTAGTAGTTGCTGAATATGTCAGATATTACGTAGTCTTCAGGCTGCCAATCGTACACGCGGTTAGTTGGAAGTGTACCCATAGCATACTCAATATCGGCTGAGTGTACAGCGCCGAGAGCACGCGGAGCTGCAGGAGTATCTGATGTTTTATCCTGAACACCGCCAGCAAGACCTGCAACCTTGTCCTTCAATACCATGTCGGGACGTGGATGACAATAACGGTAACGATATACTGGCTGTCCACCAGTAAGCTTGTGCATATTACCCCACTTCCATGTAGAATAGTCGAGGAAGATGTCACCGGCAAGATTGTTGCCCGGCTGTCCCATAACGTCGGCATCAGTGTTGAGGCCATATAGCTTGAAGAGTTGGTCGGTAGCGTCGCCATAGATGGCACGGGCAGCTTTCTTCAAGTTCTCGATTGTGGCAGGTTTGCCACGCAGAATGAACATAGCGTTCATCTCCTGATTGTTGCCACCGATGAGCAATGGCACCTTGGTCTGCTCGCCATTGGCAAATACATCGTATGGTTGCTTTGTCCAGAAATATCCGTCGATGTTGAATGTAGGAATGCTCTTTACTCCAGCCTTCTTCATAAGCTCCTCGGCAGAGAGCGAACGCAATTCCTTAATATTCTTGCAGCCAATTTTTTTCGTCATTTCTAAGCCCTGGGTCTCAGCCTCCTTAAGTGTGGCAACCTTGTTTGTTCCAATAACCGAACCGCTTGAACCCATTGCCTGGGCAAACAATCCTTTGCACAAAGGTGATGCCATAAGCGAGCTAACCGACATCGAACCTGCCGACTCGCCTACGATAGTGATACGGTTAGGGTCGCCACCGAATGCTGCTATATTATCTTTTATCCATTTGATGGCAGCCACTTGGTCGAGGAATCCATAATTGCCCGAGCCCTTATACGATGTCTCTTTAGAGAGTTGTGGATGGGCAAAGAATCCGAAGATGCCTTCACGATAGTTGGCTGTAACTGATATGATGCCCTTGCGTGCCATAGCATCGCCTGCATATCTTGGCTCACTTCCGCTACCGCACATCAGACCACCACCATTGAAGTATATAAGTACAGGCAGATGCTCGTCCATCTTCTTGGCAGGAGTCCAGATGTTAAGATACAGGCAGTCTTCGCTCATCTTTTTCGTGCCGAAGTTCATGTCGCCGAAGAGATTCTCCTGCATAGGGTTTGGTCCATATTCTTTAGCTTGACGTACACCCTGCCATTTCTCTACTGGCTGAGGTGCCTTCCAACGAAGATTGCCTACTGGAGGTGTTGCAAATGGAATGCCCTTGAATGTCTTTATACCCGACTCGTTGATGCCCTCAAGTGTGCCTTCGGCAACGTTTACTCTTGTGGGTTGTTGTGCAAACAATACTCCGGTGAGTAGTGTAAGCATAAATGTCAGAAATGATTTTCTCATACGTATAATGATTTAGATGTTTAAATTCTGGTTCTTATTTGGTAGAGTGATATGGCAGCAATGCCATATCACTCTACTAACCTGCTTATTCAGTTAAACTCTACAAATTTACAATTTTTTAGTTACAATCTACTATTACCTTAATATATATTATTGTTGCTTATTGTGACTTTTTATTCTATTTATCATTTTCTAATAGCGATAGAATTGTGTCGCTTCTGTTTTAGAAGTTGATGTGAGCAGCAAACTCAACAGTGAACGGGCGGATGTATGAGCCTGCCATGAGATAGTTCTTGTAAGCCGATACGTCCTCTACAAGGTCGGCAGAACCGATACTGCCTGAGCAACCCTTCTGGTTGAGGATGTTTACTACGTTTACAGAGAAGCCCACGTGCTTGTTCATATTATAGTCTACACCGCCAAATGTCTCCCAACGTCCGTTGAAGTAGAGGCTATTGGTCTTGTTGATGTACTGCTTGCTCTGGTAGCGGAAGCTTGCCCAAACACGAAACTTGTCGAACTGATAGCTTGGGTCGAGCTCGATGATAGTCTTGCTTACGCCGGTTGTTATCTTGTCGTTGAAGTTGTACGACTTTGATGTGCCATCGCTGAAGTTGGCTGTGATGTCGAAGTTCTTGTACTTCGGGTTCTGCAATGTAAGCAAGCCATGGAATGTGAATCCCTTGAACGGTGTGAGCACAACGTCTGTTGTCCAGCCCATTGTCTGTACGTCGTTGGTGATAGGAATTGTAACAACGTCAGACGAGTTGTTGGGGTTAGTAAACTGTGTGCGATTCTTGTAATTAGACTGCTGAATGAGCGATACCTGCGAAACAAGTTTCATCCAGGGAGTGTTCCAGAATATACCGGCACGACCCAAGTGAATGTTTACTGCGTCAAGGATAGGCATGTAAGGTCCTGCGAAGTCCTGTGAATTTGGATGCTGCATAGCGTATACATACTCGGCTACGAGTCCAAATCCTTTGGCAATGGTGTAGCGTGTATTGATAGTGGCAGCTGGATTAAACCATTTGTTAGAGTAACGTGTCACTTTGCCGTTGTTTACGCTGTAGTTGAGGCCGCGTACATTCTCTGCGTATGTAGGTGTATTGTCTGTAGCGTTGAGATAAGCCATTGCGTTGCGGCCACCATTAGTATAGTATTCGCCACGTACACCTGCCGACAACCACCAACGGTTGGTTACCTGCCAATCGTCTGAAGCATAGAATGCAAGCTTGGTCTCATGTCCGTCGTAGTACTCGCCACCAGTATTTGCTGCAAACTCCTGACTTCCGTTATGGTTGAGCCAAGCCGGATTGGCCTCAATAGTGTGGGCATAAACTCCAGTGCTTGCTTGAATTCCCTCGCGATCCCACCAGAAATTAGCACCAATACGCCATGAGTGAGCGTGATCTTTACTCTTGCCAGTAAGCTCGGCTGTTGTCATCCAGTTGCGAGCCCAACCAATGTCGCGTAGCATATAACGTGAGTTGTAGTTTCCTTCGAATACATCGCCTGCCTTATGACCATCGAAGTCGTAAGCATATGTATATCCGTCGGCTGCTGTAGCCTTGCCAGTTCCAGCGAGCATCATTGAAACCATATAGTTGTTGGCATAGTTGTACTTTGACGTGATGTCAAGATTCATTCCGTTGAGGAATGTATAGTTGAAGTTGGCTGTAAGGCTGTTGTTCATTGCATGTGCGCCACCCTTTCTTGATATCGTATTTGTCTTGCCGGTCATTACATCGAGATATGTTATCTGTCCGTTGCCAGGGAGAAATCCGTCCTTGCCAAGTCTGAATCCGTTGTACTCCTTAACAGAACCATCGCCTACATATATAAATGGGCCATAGGCATCGCCAAGGTTCTTGTTGTTGGCATAACGGTAGAAGAGGTTGAACTTGCCGCGACCATCGTTCCATTCCTTAGAAAGGGCTGCCTTGAACATCTTCATGTCGTTGGAATACTGTATGTCGGCGAGCTTGTTTGTGCCCGGATCCAGATTGACGTATGCGCCTAATGAGTAAGACCAACCGTTGGCTATCGGACCTGCAAGCGACATATCGAAGCGTTGCAAGTTGTAGGTGTTGGTGGTATAGTTTACATGTCCTTCAAACTTATCCTTTCCACGACGTGTCTTCGACAGTACAGCGTAGTTTACTGCACCGTTCTTGATTGCACTCTCGCCAAGTGACATCAGACCCATACTTTCGTGCTGTGCGCTACCAGTCCAGTATAGGTAGGGCAGACAAGGCCAAATGTTATAAGACACGGGTAGACCATCCTCGTATATGGTGGCCGATAGTGATGAAGGCAAGCCAATCGAAATCTGGCGTGGTTGGTTGTCTGACGATGCGTTAAGCATCACGTTGCGGTTCTTTACTTCCTTTGTATCGTTGATCGTATCGTTTTTTGCTTCGTCTTGAGCCATTGTTGCCGTAGGTACGGCAAGTGCGGTGGCTGTTAATAGGGTGGCTAATCTAAGAGATTTCATAGATAATTGTTTTTAATGAATTAAAATTGTCTTTAGGTTTTTAGAAGGGTGTGCCAAAACTTGCATATTGCTTATTTCGGCACTCCCTTATTTGTGCTTTATTATTTCTGCTCAGGCAAGAGGCTTGGACGTACTGTCTCTGTAACCTTGCCCTCAATATTTACTGTTGATGTAAGAGGCTTCGTGTCGGCTGCGTTCTTGGCAACCATAACTGTGTACTGACCGCCCTCAACCTGCCACTGGCTTGCTGTTTCGTTGAACGAAGCAAGACTTTCGTAAGGGATTGTCATTGTTATCATCTGACTCTCTCCTGGGTTCAGCTTGCGTGTCTTGGCAAATGCCTTAAGCTCGCGTGCTGGCTTGTCCATATCCTTGCCAGGTGCTGATACGTAGGTCTGAACAACTTCCTTGCCGGCTACTTTGCCTGTGTTCTTAACTTCTACCTTTACGGTGATGTCGCCCTTGGTATCTGTTGTTACTGATGGTTTGCCATACTTGAAGTTGGTGTAGCTGAGACCATAACCGAAAGGATAAGATACTGGCACATTCTTGGTGGTGTAATAACGATAACCTACATATATGCCGTCGTTATACTCTGTGTAGTCAAAGTTCTTGCGGCTTCCTTCTGTGCGTATGTCGGCAAATCCCTTGAGTGCCTGAGTAAGCTGGTTGTCGCTGATATCATCTGGTGTTGGGAAGTCGGCCTTTGAAGGAACATCGTTATAGCTTGCTGGCCATGTCATAGGCAGACGACCAGAAGGACTCTCCTTACCAACAAGTATGTCACTTACCGAGTTGCCACCTTCCTGGCCAGGAAGCCATGCTGTGATTACTGCATCTGGAGTGTCAATCCAGCTCTTTGTCTCTACTACGCCACATACGTTCAGAATAACTACTACCTTCTTGCCTGCTTTGTGGAACGATGTGCATACGTCGCTAATCATCTTCTTCTCGGCAGCTGTCAAGTTGAAGTTGTCCGAGATATAGCGGTCGGCAAACTCGCCTGAGGTCTTACCGATGGTGATAATGGCAATATCGTTGTCCTTTGCCACCTTCTGCATATTAACATTCGAGAGGTCCATCTCTGGTATAAGATGTTTGGGAAGGAATGCTGCGAAATGGCTTGTAGACTTAGGCATCTTGGCTGTTGCCTCTGGTATGTAAGCCTCATAGCTTGACTTGAGCGAGTTGTCAATATTAAATCCTGCGTTCTTAAGTCCGTCGATAAGGCTCACTACGTATGCGTGGTTAACGTCGCCCGAACCAGTGCCACCTGCTATAAAGTCGTAAGATGTGCGGCCGAATACTGCCACATTCTTTACATTGCTCTTGATAGGAAGCGTATTTTTGAGGTTCTTAAGCAAAACCATTCCCTCAAGGGCTGCGTTGCGTGTAACTACTGCATGAGCTTTAAGGTCTGGATTGTTATCGGCTACATATCCTTTAAAGCGTGGTGTCTTAAGGATGTATTCGAGGATGTGCTTAACGTTGCGGTCGATTATCTCCATTGAGAGATGACCGTTGAGCACAGCCTTCTTTAGTTCTTCGCGCTGCGATAGTTTGCCAGGCATAAGTAAGTCGTTGCCTGCCTCCATCTGCAAGGTAGCGTGCTGTCCACCGAACCAGTCGGTCATCACCATTCCCTTGAATCCCCATTCATGGCGCAGAATTTCGGTAATGAGATCGCTACGCTCGCTGGCCATTGTGCCGTTCACCTTATTATACGATGTCATAACTGTCCAGGGCTGTGCTTCCTTTACAACTATCTCGAATGGCTTGAGGTATATCTCGCGGAATGTACGTGGAGTACCGATAACGTTGTTGCTTGTACGGTTGGTCTCCTGGTTGTTAAGGGCGAAGTGCTTGAGCGATGTGCCTACACCATTGCTCTGTACTCCGTTTACCATTGCAGCACATATTTTGCCTGATAGTAGTGGGTCTTCAGAGTAGTACTCAAAGTTTCTTCCGTTCAATGGATTGCGCTGAATGTTGGTGGCTGGTGCAAGCAATACGTCTACACCATAGTGTTTTACCTCATCACCCATGGCTGCGCCAATCTGTCCTACAAGATCTACATTCCAAGTAGAACTCATAACTGTCTCTATAGGAAAATGGGTGCAGTAGAAGGTCTGAGATGTGCCTTCGCGTGTAGGTTTGATGCGGAGTCCGGCAGGACCGTCGGCAACAACAGTTGCGGGTATCCCCAATCGTGGAATTGCGTTAAGCTGACCTGCTGCACCTGGAACAAGTTCGGCAGAAGAACCGATTGTCGCTGTGGCATCGCTCTTTACGTTGCCTGCCGATCCGATGAGAACGTTTAGCTTCTCGTCGAGAGTCATAGCGTTTATCACTTTTTCAATTGGGTCGACTCCAAGCTTGGGAGTCTGCGCGCTTGCACTTATAAATAATGTGGATGCGCATAGGGTTAAAAATTTTGCCTTTAGCATAGGTTTGGGTTTTGTTTTTTGTCTGGTGCAAAGTTACGAACAATATCGACTCACTTTACCTTTGTGTAAGTGCTAAAGTAAACTTTCTTGAAAGTTAAAATATTGATAACCAAACTGTTAGCAAAAACAGATTAATAATAAAAGTAAACTCCTGAACCTCCAATATTATACTCGAAAACTACAAAAAATATCCGCACACTCAACATATAGCCTGAATTTGATAATAGGTAAGCCTGATTTTAATGGTCGTATATAATATTTAAAAGTTCTATTCCGTGACGTGGAACGGCCGTTCCGTGTCACGGAATGCGCATTCCACGTCACCGAATGGCCATTCCGTGTCACGGAACGGAGATTTTAATTATGTTTATTCCAATAATCTATGTGGTTTAATTGTTTTAGCCTATCACTTTATGCATTATAGGTAATACGAGCTGACTTACTGATTGCTAAAGTCTATAACTCTTATGGATATAAAGTGAATATTCTTATCATATGCTCCATACTTCCAAGTATATATCTCCTATTTTATTCCTTTTTAAATATATTAACACTTATTTATATTCTTGTTTGAAAATAAAGTACTAATTTTGTGCGCTTAAAATCTATTGAAAACCAATTAGAAATAAGTCAATACAAGTATTAAATTCTTATATAAACACATTAATATCTATTATTTTTAATTATGAGAAAATTTTTAAGATTATTATTAATCATGCTGCTAACTATTGTATGTACGGCAAGTAGAGCACAAGAAATTACCATGGATTTCACTGATAATAGTGGCTGGAATATCCCTGGTAAGAATGAAACTACCAATAAGCCTCAAACGTTTGTAAAGGATAATAACGCTATTACGTTATCGGGTGATTATTATTATGTTAGTGCAGGCTCTTATTTGATGCTTAAAAGTGAAGCCACATTAACCTTCTCCAAATTAGATTTTGATGTGGAAAGAATTGTTGTAATAGGAAATGGTTCTGCTAAAAAAGCTTCCCTAGATATCTTTGTTGATGACAATTCTGTAAGTGGAAACGTTATCGCTAATGGTGGAAGAACTTTATGGATAAATGAAAATTATCAAGCTAAAGGAAATGTTTATACTCTGAAAGCTATTGATGACAACGTTCATATATACACAATAGAGATCTACAGAAAAGGTTCGTTTGCGCCAGAAGGAAAAGCAGTTTCCTTTTTAGCTCGTAAGGATGTAACCGCAGACGAAAAAATTATGACAAAAACCAAAGATGGAGTTACTATTTCTGGTAATAAAATAAAACTTTCAGATGATACATCTGGCATATATACTTTTAAGCCAGGTTGCAATTTTACCATATCGGTACGAACTGGTACCATAAAAAAGATTGAATTTTTAGGGATGCCAAATTTGAAAAATTTGACAGGCGACGAAAATTTGAGTGTATCTCCTTATAAGGCTGAATGGACGGGTAATGCACAGGAAGTGTCATTTACTAGTCCAAATGGTTACACAAACGTAAGCTCCATTACCGTTTACGTCTCCCTTCCCACAATCTTCCTCTCCGAATCCGAAGTAAACACAATCGAGACTCAGTCCGATGTAAACATCTCCCTTAACCGCAAGCTTGTAAAAGATGCCTGGAACACAATATGTCTGCCGTTCGATGTGTCTGCAGCTCAAGCTAAGTCTGCTTTTGGTGCGGATGTCAGGATAGCTGCTCTTAATGCTGAAAGCAAAGGCAATACGTTGATATTTGACAACAAGACAGCTGAAGGTATTAAGGCTGCCGTGCCTTACTTGATTATGCCGTCGGAGGTTAAGGCTGACGATAAGTATGAATTTTATAATGTAAGTATTAAGCCTGAAAATGTTACGCCCGCTGCTGCCGTAAGCACATCTGATGGTTTCGCCTTTAAGGGTATATATAATAAGGTGGACATCACTCAGGATATTAACAATCCTAAAAGCTACGCAGCTTTCCTTGGTGCCAACAACACTCTGTTCAAGGCTAAGTCTGGTAGTACTACCAAAGGTTTCCGTGCCTACTTTGCCATTCCTAATTCTACAGCAACATCTGCCTTGCGTGTAGTTGTCGACGGTAATGCCACTTCTATAAAGAATATCAACTGTGGGGCGGTGGAGAGCGATGATGCTGTATACAATCTGCAAGGCCAGCGCATTGATGCCCGTAGTCTCATGCCTGGCTTGTACATCAAGGCTGGCAAGAAGTTCGTTGTGAGATAATAAGAAAACTATTTATAAACAAACTAAAACATTTATAGCAATGAAGAAATTGTATTCAAATCCAAATATTGAAATCATTAACTTTCAGGGCGACATAGTGCTCAATACAACATCTGGGACAGTAAACCGGGTCTGCGATTCGGAAGGTGGTGGCTACGAGATTAGCATCAGTAGTGGCAATATGAGCGAAGCAGGACAAGAAGAAGCTTATTCGGGTAGCCAGTCGCAAGTATGGGATGACTAATGTTATTGGTTGCTTTTGTTGATTCTTGATTAAGTGTAATGTCTTTTTATATATTATAATAATGTATATGTGTTTGCGTACACAGAGCAAAGATTGATACAAATCAATAATCATTATAAAAAGTGTAAATATATAAAGTTTTCTTGTCAAAAGTTTTGGTGGTTCAAGAAAAAGTCATACCTTTGCATCCGCTTTCGAGAACGAACGAAACCTCAAGCAAAACGAGATAATGAAGAGTTCGAGATAGTAAAAGAAAGAGTTCTTTGAAAAGATTTACATAAGACAGATAAAGTAGTACAAGAAG
>ERZ1031719.343-NODE-343-length-20196-cov-7.901842_pt1 | contig 20196 bp, 19 predicted proteins | sample MGYA00516702_ERZ1031719 | MGnify/ENA primary metagenome ERZ1031719 (study PRJEB33719, sample SAMN04261227) | wastewater metagenome | biome: rural village; feature: human; material: feces | host: Homo sapiens | place: El Salvador | collected 2013-01-07 ...
CTCATGGCACTCATGCCATGAGGTATCATTATTGAAGGTGAGGCTTCTTTTAATCAGCCCAAATGCTGCCATTTGAATCGCGATAGTCATTAACCGATTCTTCGTCGTAATCATCTTCTGTAGCTATCTTGATATTAGAGCCTGCGAGTATAGCTTGTGTCTCCATCTGGTAGACATTCAGTTCAGGCTTTATATATTCTTTCTTTTCCATATCGTTAAAAGTGTTTATTTGATTATAACTTTCATTGTTTTGCCATTACGCTTCACGATGTTGATGCCCTTTTGAGGCTCGTTAAGGCGCTTGCCCTGCAGGTCGTAGTATTCTGCCTTATCGTCTGCAATGGTGTTGAGGTTGTCGATGGCTGTAGTACCGTCGTTGTCGAAGCCGATGCTGAACATCTTGGCACCAGCAGCAGGAGTCGAAGAGTTGTCTACCATGTAAGCACGGAATGGCTTGCTTACCACCTTTGTTACCTTAGTATTTGCCAACAGCTTGGCTGGGTTCATCAGCTTGTCGCCCTTCACGATGTAGCAGTTGTTGTCAGCATCCTTGCTGAACTCCTTTTGGGTGTAGAGACCCTGGAGCTGATAGTTGCCGTCAGCAGTTGCAGCAGTCTTAACTTCATTTGCAATCTCCTTGTCGGCTTCAGTGAAGTTGAGCTGTGTTTCTCCATCGTTCATCTTGATGATAACAGGAGTGCCTGCAGGGATGATTGTCGTAATCTCTTCCAGCTCTATCGTGTTTGTAGTCTCGTTGGCTGAAAGGAGGTTGAAGGCACGGAAGTTCTGATTTTCGAGCGACACTTCGAAAGGCAGGCAGAGCGTAGCCCATGTGGTACCCTCCTTCATTGTGCGGCTATAAGATGCAGCCTTGGCTGCGAATGGCTCGTAAGCCACGAAATCCTTATCATCGGCAAGAGTGAGATTATCCGCAGTAAGAATTTCTCCCACTGCTCCTATCTTCTCATCACCATTCTTGCCAACCAGCTTGGTGAAGTAGCCAGTCTTGTAGTTGGCGTATTGGTTGTCTGTCTTATTATCTTCATACCCTGGAAGAGCACCCTTGAGCAATTTACAACCATTGAACATTTTATAACCATTATTGTACTTGTCTATTATAAACTTATCGCTGGCGTAGATTGTTGTGAGAGCGGAGCAACCTTCGAACATGCGTGACATTTCCGTCACTTTCTCTGTGTTGAAATTAGTGAGGTTGAGCGAAGAGAGGTTCTGACAGAAAGAGAACATGTTAAACATCTCCCACACTTTCTCTGTGTTGAAATTAGAGAGGTCGAGCGAAGAGAGCTTCAAGTAAGAGAACATCCATGACATATCCGTCACTTTCTCTGTGTTGAATTTAGAGAGGTCGAGCGAAGAGAGTTTCTCACATTGATAGAACATGCCATACATATCCGTCACATTCTCTGTGTTGAAGTTAGTGAGGTTGAGAGATTCGAGAGCGGAGCAGTCTTCGAACATATCGTGCATAGACTCCACTTTTGACGTGTTGAAGTTAGTGAGGTCGAGCGAGGTGAGAGCGGAGCAGCCAGAGAACATGTATGACATATTCGTCACATTCTTTGTGTTGAAATTAGTGAGGTCGAGCGAAGAGAGTTTCTGACATTTATAGAACATGTATGACATATCCGTCACATTCGCTGTGTTCAAATATTTAAGGCCTGAAATTGTTTCCAATGCTTTGCAGTTCTTAAAGAAATCTTTCAACGATGTAGGAGCGTATGTATTGAAAATCTCATCGAAAACGATATTCTTGATAGTAACATTTCCTAAAGCTGTGCAAATTTCTTTCACATTATTATATTGGTCTACAATGACACTGTTGTTTACTATATCTGAATTAGCATCAGTAACTTTCTTGAAAGTCAATGTAGTGTTCGTATCATCGTACTGTGCTACATAGTCAGAAATAGTGGTTGCTGTTTTCAGATTGTATATGAATGCGCGGTCAGCACCTTTTCTATTTATATGGTCTTTCTTGTAAGACAATGTCAAAGAATGCTTGCCAGCAGATAATAATGCTTTAATCTCTATTTCCTTAATTCCGCTAATCGTCCCATACGTTTTACTATCTAAAGTAATAGTGGCTTTATCATATTCTCCTGAAGAAACGAGATAGTTAAACGTCAATAATATAGGCTTTTCTACTGTGAACGTGACTACAGTCTTTGATGTTGTAGAATACTGATCATAATTACTCGACATCAATCCTTTGCTTCCTTTTGGAATATCGAAGCCAAGATTTTTCATTCCATCTGCTTCCAAGTTCAGCATCTGCCAAGGATAAAAACTGACATTGTCAGGAATGGTAACATCGGTTATACCATCCAGGTTATTGAACAAAGCACAGCGAGGGTGTGCTACATGACATACAGTACAGGTGCCTTCGCTATCGTATTTATGACCTTTTGCGGGAATATCAAGACTGGCAGCATCCGTAATCTCAGTAGTAGCATTAGCGTCGCTGAAGAGTTTATTGCATACACTGCACTGCCAGTATTCTTTTTTACCAGTTGCTGTACATGTAGCATCTATCTGCACATGACGGGTGAGTGTGTGCTTCTTTAGCTCATCATTATTATCTACTTTTACTATGGAATGACAAATAGAGCATTTGTGTGTGGTATAGCCATGCTTTACGCAAGTAGCCTCAATGGTTTCGATAGCTGCTTTGCCAAGGGCAGACGAACCATCGGCATTCTTGTGCGAACAGGTTGTTTTGAGCTTGAGTTCAAACTCGCAGACCTCCAAAAAATTTCCTTTATGAATAGCCGTGATTTCCCATTTAAAATATTTATAATAAGTAGAACCTTCGCATTTGAAGTCGTACGAAGCATAGTTCTTATCCTCGAGCTTCTCGTCGTTGCTTACCTCCTGAATGAGTGTCCAATTACTATCTTCGCCTGTATTGTTGCCATAGAGCTTCCATGACAACGGATTGCGACCTTTAAAACTTGCATTGTCTTCACCCGTTGTGATGGTGTAGCCCACAGGCACTCCTGCCTTGCTGGCTTCGAAGATGACATAGGCACTGCCATAAAAATAACAGCCCCACATGGAGGAATTACCTCGTGTCTTTTTGCCATCAAAGAGATTAGTGTAAGTCATAGCAATACCGTGGCCCTTAGGGTTACCTGCTAAGGCTGTAAACTTTACAGACGTGTCGTAATCTGTCTGCGCCACCATACGTGTAGGCACAAACAACAACATGAGCAACATCAACATAAGCATAGAGAGTCTGCGGCTCTTGACTGCATTAGTTGAGTAAAGGTCTGTTATGTAAGACCATTGTTTAGAAATTGTAGATTTCTTCATATTCAAAATATTTATTATTGATAAAATCAGGAGTTAAAGACGTGAGGGGCACATCAATCACTCCGCAAATTTAACAAAAATAATGATACTTGCTCAATTTTAGGCTGACGCAAAATGACGCAAAAGAATAAAAAAGAGACGCAAAAGACGCAAAATCAATAAAAAATGTTACCTTTGCAGGGTAGAATACCAAAATAAAATATATGAATAATCGCCTTCACACATATTTCGACCGCACAAGGGTGGGGCGCCGTGACTATTTCCGTCAGCTAATATTTCTTACCTTTGCGCCTCTGTCAATCCTCCTCTTTGGTCTTCACCTGGTGGGTTCTTATGGTTTGACAATTAAGCCTGCCTTGGTTTGCTCTGCATGCTACATTATAGTGTCGGCTGTGTCGCTTATTTTTTATCTATTTAGGGGACCAAAAATGCTGAAATCTATTATGCAAGTTTTTTTTGTCTCCCTAATGATTATACAAAGCGGGCGCCTGTTGGTTTTGGCATCTATGGGGCAGCACGACCCCATGCTTACTACGGTTAACATAACCGTTTGTTATTTACTTGTGCTTTTAGGTGGCATTTCTCTCTTACCTCGCACTTCGTTAGTATGCACATGTATTAACTTAACAACAATATTCCTCTGTCGCTATCTCACCAACAACCCTATGTATGGTCAGCTGCTTATTATATATGGGTTTATGTGTGTTGCAACTATTGTTTTTAGTTTTATAGCTAATAAGTTGTTGCACGAGCAACAAATGGAGCTCGACGATTATGCCAACACCATAGACCAAGTGTTGAATGTGTTCAACATGAGAAAGAACGAGCTATTGGCGCTCTTAAAACTTGCAAAAGCCCAAGATACTGCCGCCGTTTATAATAAGGAACTGATGGCGCAACTCGACAAAAAGACGTTGCACAACATCATAAAAGTGGCAAACCAAATAGAACACATGCAGGCTTGCCAACGCAAAGACATGCACGAACGTTTCCCTATGCTTACGCCTACCGAGCTTGATGTGTGCCGACTTGTGGAGCAAGGGCTTGCCATTAATGATATTTCAAAAGTCTTGGGTAAGAGTGCGTCAAATGTAAGCACGGTGAGGGGCAACATCCGCAAGAAATTAGGGTTGGCGCAAGATGCTGATCTTAGACGCGCTCTGTTGGATTATAAGAATGTGTAAATTGCAGTTTGTATCACTTCTATTATTCGAAGAGCTAAAAAAGTAAAGCATATCGCAAAAAAATGAGTTAGCATACGTTTTTATCCGTGATTTTCAGTACCTTTGCACCGATATTCTGAAATTATACATATAAAAACAATAAAAAGCAATGATTAATTCACAAGACATCAAGATGGGAACTTGCATCCGTATGGATGGCAAGCTGTTCTTCGTCATCGACTTCCTTCACGTAAAGCCAGGTAAGGGTAACACATTTATGCGTGTTAAGTTGAAGAACGTTGTTGATGGCCGCGTTTTGGAGCGTCGCTTCGATATCAGCGAGAAGCTCGAGGATGTACGCGTAGAGCGTCGTCCTTATCAGTACCTCTATAAGGAGGGCGATGACTATATCTTCATGAACCAGGAGACATACGACCAGATTCCAATCGCAGGCAACCTCATCACTGGTGTTGACTTTATGAAGGAGAGCGACATCATCGAAGTTGTTTCTGACGCTTCTACAGAGACTGTGCTCTTCGGTGAGATGCCAGTTAAGACCAACCTCCGCATCACACACTCTGAGCCAGGCATCAAGGGCGATACTGCTACAAACTCTCTCAAGCCTGCTACTCTCGAGACTGGCGTTGAGATTCGTGTGCCTCTCTTCGTTAACGAAGGCGACCTCGTACAGGTTGACACTCGCGACGGCAGCTACTTGCAGCGCGTTAAGGAGTAATGGCTTTCAAAAGTAAAAAGGTAAAAGAGTAAAAAAGTAAAAAGCCTGTTAAAGGTAAAGAAGTAAAAGAGTAAAAAAGTAAAAAGCATTGGGGATAACGGTTGACGTATACCCAAGAATGGTGCTTTCTGCTTTTTTACTCTTTTTCGTTTCCAACTCTTCACTCTTCGTTCTTCACTCTTCACTTTTCACTTCTCACTTCTCACTTTTCCCTCTTAATTTTTCACTCTTCACTTTTCACTTTTCACTTTCCTATGAGGTATAGTTTTATAATCCCAGTATACAATCGTCCCGATGAGGTAGACGAACTTCTCGACAGCCTTACACGTCAATCAGTAAAAGATTTTGAGGTGATTGTTGTTGAGGATGGTTCGGCTGTAACTTGTAGTGATGTGTGTGCTAAGTATGCCAATCGTCTCGACCTTCACTACTTTCAGAAGCCCAACAGCGGACCAGGACAGAGCCGCAACTACGGTGTAGAGCGTGCCAAGGGCGAGTATGTGCTTATTCTCGATTCGGATGTTGTTGTGCCCGAAGGTTATCTAAAGGCAGTTAACGATGAACTTGAAGCCAATCCAGCAGATGCCTTTGGCGGTCCCGACTGCGCTCATCCGTCATTCACCGACACGCAGAAAGCCATATCCTATTCGATGACGTCGTTCTTCACAACTGGTGGCATACGTGGCGGCAAGAAGAAGCTAGACAAGTTTTATCCGCGCTCGTTCAATATGGGAGTGCGCCGTGATGTCTATGCACGTTTGGAGGGCTTCTCGAAGATGCGCTTTGGCGAGGACATCGACTTCTCCATACGTATATTCAAGGCAGGTTGTAGATGTCGTCTCTTCCCCGAAGCATGGGTATGGCATAAGCGCCGCACCGACTTCCGCAAGTTTTTCCGCCAAGTATACAATTCTGGTATAGCGCGCATCAATCTCTACAAGAAGTATCCCGAGTCGCTTAAGCTTGTGCATCTATTGCCTATGGTGTTCACAGTGGGCGTATTGTTAATGTTGGTGCTTTGCCTCATGCTGCTGGCTTTGGCACCGTCGTTGGCGTGGCTGCCACTCGTACCGCTCGCACTCTATTGCCTGCTGATATTCATCGACTCGTCGTTTGAAAATCATAGTATCAAGATTGGCATATTGAGTATAGCCTCTGCCTACATACAGCTAATGGGCTACGGTTTCGGCTTCATTGAGTCGTGGTGGAAACGCTGCGTGTGTGGCAAGTCGGAATTCTCGGCCTTTGAAAAGACATTCTACAAGTAGTTGAGAGTTGAGAGTTGAGAATTGAGAGTTGGGAATTGAGAGTTATGATTACTCTTAATGCTAAAACGATTGTATATATATTGATTAATGAAATCTGTTGAAAATCTATTGTATATGAGACACGATCAAAACAAAACTAATCATAACTCTCACCCCTGAACTCTCACCTCTCACCTCTCAACTCTCAATTCTCAACTCTGAACTCTGAACTCTGAACTCTCAATTCTCAATTCTCAACTCTCAACTCTCCATAAATCTATTGATATGTTACCTCAGAAAGAATCTATAATAAAACAAAAGTCAGAAGCTTTTTCAATAAGGGTGATAAAGATGTATAAATATCTTTCTTCACATATGAACGAACGTGTTTTGTCAAAGCAGATCCTTCGGAGTGGAACCAGCGTCGGAGCCAATGTGAATGAAAGCAGGAATGCTCAAAGTACATCCGACTTTATAAGTAAGCTAAGTATTGCTTTAAAGGAAGCTGACGAAACGACTTATTGGCTGAAATGTCTTTATGGAGGGGAATATATAACAGAGGCTCAGTATTTATCAATGAATAATGATATTCAAGAGATAGTAAGAATTCTCGTAAAGATAATAAAAACAACAAAAGAAAGAAATTGTATATGAAACGCGGTCAAAACAAAACTAATCATAATTCTCAACCCTCAACCCTGAACCCTCAACCCTGAACTCTCAACTCTCCATACCCTCAACCCTCAATTCTCAACCTTCAACTCTGAACTCTCAACTCTCCATACTCTCAACTATGAACTCTAAACCCTCAACTCTCAACTCTCAACTCTCCATAACCAACTGGGCAGAGGAAGACCGTCCGCGCGAGAAGCTTATGGCGCATGGCGCAGCAGCCTTGAGCGATTCGGAGCTGCTTGCCATCCTCATAGGTTCGGGCTCGACAAAGGAGAGTGCCGTGGCACTGATGCAACGCATACTTAAAGACTGCGACAACAACCTCAACACATTAGGCAAGATGTCACTTTACGAGCTTATGCAATACAAAGGCATTGGCGAGGCAAAGGCAATAACAATAATCGCCGCTTGCGAGTTGGGCAAGCGGCGACAAGCTACTAATGCTGCCGAGCGACCCGACATGGGGTCGGCTCAGGCTGTATACAATTATATGCATCCCAAGATGCAGGACCTTGATACCGAGGAGGCGTGGGTATTGCTTATGAACCAGCGCTTCCGTCTAATCAAGGCAGTGCGCCTGTCGCATGGCGGATTGTCGGAAACAGCCGTTGATGTGCGCATCATACTGCGCGAAGCATTGCTCAACAATGCCACCGTATTGACACTTGTACACAATCATCCGTCGGGCAATGCGCGTCCAAGTGGCGACGACGACCGTCTGACACTTAAGCTAAAGCAAGCATCGGAGGTAATGCGCATATATATGGTAGACCATGTTATTGTGACCGACGGCAAGTATTACAGCTATGCCGAAGAGGGAAAAATATGAACCCCTAAATGTTCGTTCTTAACCCTTGGCATAGCTTTTTTCCCATGCAAAGAACCAAACGGCAGCCACAATTCCGACTATTGTGCCTATTGGATAGCCCACAGCGTTAGGCAGACCGAATGCCGAGCTGCTGACCATAAGGAATGTGGTGCACACATCAGTCATAAACAGTGCCGGTATGAGGGTTATTATGTAAGGCTTCTTCTCGCGGACAAGGTACACAGTGATAGTCCACAGCGTGAATACCGACAATGTTTGGTTAGCCCATCCAAAGTATTTCCATATTGTGTTGAATCCGTCCGGATTTTCCATCTGCCACAACAGCATAGCCAGCGAAGCGGCAAACAGAGGCACACATATATATATACGGTGCATTTTTTTGCGCTGACCAAGTTTTATTGCTTGTGCGATAATCAATCTTGCCGAACGGAAAGCGGTGTCGCCACTTGTTATAGGGGCAGCAACCACACCAAGCATGGCAAGCACACCACCCACCATACCGAGCCAATCGTTGCACACAAGGCTAACCACCATAGGTGCAGATGTATGATATCCGGTAGCCGTTGCTCCAGCAATCTGTTCGTAGCCAGGCTGTGGAGCATCGTAGAAGAACCACATAGACACCGTAGCCCATACCAAAGCAACCAAACCCTCGGTTATCATTGCGCCATAGAATATGGGGCGACCCTTGCGCTCGGATTTCAGACAACGTGCCATAAGCGGACTTTGTGTGGCATGAAAACCGCTGATGGCACCACAGGCTATGGTGATAAATAGACAAGGGAAAATGTCCTCGGTAAAGCTTGCGGCATCGGTTTGCTTGCCCATATTGCCCAGTCCATCCCACAATTCGGGTAGGGCAGGCATCTTGATAAGCAATACCGCAATAAGAGCCACAGCCATAAAGAGCAGCGAGAAAGAAAAGACCGGATACACCTTGCCTATGATTTTGTCGATAGGCAACATAGTGGCAATGATGTAATAGACAAAGATTATGGCTACCCACATCAGTTTGCTGCCACCTATATGTCCCAATATCTCAGCCGGACTATATACAAACACAGTGCCTACCATTACCAGCAAGAACACAGCAAACACCAGCAATATCTTGGATGCAGCACCGCCAAGATATTTCTGTACAAGAGATGGAAGGTCGGCTCCGCCATTGCGCATCGACAGCATACCCGAAAGATAGTCGTGTGTGGCACCTGCAAAGATGCAACCAAGCACAATCCAAAGATAAGCCGACGGACCGAACTTGGCTCCCATAATGGCTCCGAAGATAGGTCCAGTGCCTGCAATGTTTAGGAATTGTATCATAAACACCTTCCAATAAGGCATCGCCACATAGTCGATGCCATCGGCTTGAGCTATTGCTGGGGTGGGACGGTTGTCTGGAGCAAACACGTGCTCCACAAATCTACCGTATACTGTGTAGCCCAATATAAGGGCTGCGAACGAGATTAGAAATGTTATCATTACTCATTGTTTTTAGTTATCGAGTTGCAAAATTATAACTTTTTATTGAGAATAGATAACGTTTTGTCAGTTTTGTATCATTTGAGGGTGTGTCAATAGTCGCAAGTGGTACGCCCCGATGGGGCTAGGCGCAATTTGGGCTTTCAGCCCGCATTGTTAGACTTTTGAAACACCCTTGCTTACCAGTGTTTGTCCTTGCCCAGAATCTTGGCAATCCTATTAGCCACCGAGCGGGCTATATGTCCAAAGTTGCCGTATTTCAAGTTTAGCCACAATTCCTCCATAGAGCGTCCCGCCTTGATCCAAGGATGTCCGTAGGCATATGTGCGGTACACCTTTTCCTTAAAGTCAACATCCTCAATAATATATCGTGGATGTCGCAAAGGAGCATCAAACTCAAACCTCTTCATTGTGAACAGACGGCGCAATCGGCGTGGCATTGTTTGCAACGAGCCAGTATAGTGTGTCGAGCCGTCTGTAGCACCGAGATTGTTTATAAGGTTGCGTGTAGGCATAATGGCAAGAGCCGAGTTGAGAAGCATCGACGCCCAGAAAATGGTTTCGTAGTATTCCTTGCCTGAAGCGCGATGGTCGTAGCACGCACGCAAAGTGTCGCGGCATAGTTGGCGCTGTCGCATAATGCCCTCAACTTGCCTCATTGCATTAGGGTCGTCAAGGAAAGCGTACGAGGCATCCCATTTGTCTATAACTCGACGCCATGATGCCCAGCCCCATATAGAGAAAACCGATGTAAAGAGATAGTCGGAAGGATATCCATCGAGCTTTTCTTCGGGGTTGAATCCGGCAATCATACCTATGCGCTCGTCATGCTCGTAGCGGTCGAGCATCTCCTTGCAGAAGGTGAAGAACGACTGCGACGGCACGTCGTCATCTTCCAACACGATACACTTGTCGACAATAGAGAATGCCCACTTCTGCGATATGTATTCGGAAGGGTCGCATCCATAGTTGCGCTCCTGAAACTTACGGTGAACCTCGCAATCCCAGTCAATGTTGCTTACTATGCTTCGGCAAGCCTCAATGCCAGCCATATCGCGTTCGCCTCTTGGTCCGTCCTGATACAGGAAGAGCTTGGAAGGTTGTGCCTTGCGCACCTCGTCGAACACCTTTTGCAGATGGTCGGGACGATTGAAGAACAGAATTAGAACGGCGACATCCGTCTTGTATGGTTTTAGAGGCATAATCATTTGTATTTAGTTAGTATCTTATATAGAGATTATGCAAAGTTAGTGCAAATAGTGGACAATACAAAACAAGCTAGCTTGTTTTTATTGTTGTGGAACGAATACTATCGATAATAATTTGTAACTTTGCACATTATGAAACAGAACAAGGCAGTTTCCGTAGTGATGTGCACCTATAATGGTGCGTCGCGTCATCTTCGCGAACAACTCGACTCCATATTCTCGCAGACCGTTCTGCCTGGCGAAATAGTAGTGCAGGACGATGGTTCTACCGACGATACAATGGCGGTGCTCGATGAGTATGCCCGCAAGGCACCCGATGGTGTGTCTGTGCGCATCTATCAGAATGCCACACAGCAAGGCATCAACCGCAACTTCTTCTCGGCCATGCACCGTTCTACCGGCGAGCTGATAGCTGTTTGCGACCAAGACGACATTTGGTTGCCAACAAAGCTTGATGAGCAGGCAGCAGCAATGAAAGACGGATTGATGATGTGCGTGTGCCGTTCGGAACCATTCTCGGATACCGGAGCGCCAGTGCGTTATGATAGCCGCTGTCCCAACTGCAATCTTATACGTCTATTTTACGCGTCGATGATGGGACATTGCCAAATGTTGCGCCGCTCGCTTCTCGACTATATACCTACCGAGGACGAACAGCCAGAGATATATCGCCGCACATGCTATGACGTGATGACGGCAACAGCAGCAGCGGCACTCGACAGCATAAGTCTTATCGACCGCGTGCTTGTGCGCCAACGCCGATATGCCGAGGCTGCCACATACGTAAAGTATGATACCCATCGTGTGCGCACTTCGGGCAATGCAGCCTTTATGGCATGGTTTGGATTGACACATTGGTTTAGTGTAAAGCCGTGGATGAACGCACACTTTGCTGCACGCCGAGAGTTTATAGAGTGGGTGTGGCGTAAGTCTATGGCAAAGGATGCGGCTATGAAGACAGCCAATGTCAATACTAAAGAAGCCAATGCTAATGTGCCGACAGCCGACAACCGGATATTTGCCGACGGCATACGCTTGCTTAATGCCGAGTGTGGCCGTGGCATCTCGTCGCTCTTCTCGCTGTGGCGCTACTATGTGCGCTATCGTCATGTGTTGTTCTACACCTACGAGAAGGATCCCGTGGCAATGGTACGCGCATTGCTGCATCCCTTTATGCAAGTATACAACTACAGTTATCTTGTCAATAAAAAATGAAAGTCTACTTCTATCATACGCAGAACATACAGTATTGTCTGAGCAAGATGCATCAGGGCGAGTTTCCATCACACTTCCTTTACGGAGCCTGCCATCTTGCCAGCTCAGGCATCGACGTAGTGTATCATCGTTCGCCGTCCAAGGAGAAGTCGCGTCTTAAGACCACTATCTATACTGCTTGGCAGGTGCTGACGTGCCACGAGCACATCGACGCCGTATATGCCACGCACTATAAAGGAGTGGAGTTGCTCGTCCTTTTGCGCGCACTTGGCATCTTTCGAAAGCCCATAGTGGTGTGGCATCATCAACCTATAGTTACTCCAAAGAGCAAACTGAGAGAGTGGGGTGGCCGACTGTTCTATCGTGGTATGGATCGCCTGATATTCTTCTCGCAGAAGCTTGTTGACGATTCGCTGCACTCGCCTAAGGCCAGTCCTAAGCGGATGGTTGTAGGACATTGGGGAGCCGACCTCGACTTTTACGACTGTATAAAGAATAAGGAGAAAGAAGCTGACAATGAGAATGGCGACAAAGTCTCTACACGTGAATCGGCAACCGCTTCCCATCCATTCGTCTTTATAGCTACAGGCAAGGAGCAACGCGACCAGCGTACTCTAATAGAGGCGTTCAACCGCACTGGTCTGCCATTGAAACTGTATATTGGCATCAATCCCGACCCAAGTGTGCCCAATCCAAATCTTGATGCCGTGCGCAGCTACAAGCCTGCTGCCAATATAGACGTTCGCGAGATATGCGGACTCTTGCCTTACGAGATAGCCCTTGATGTGGCTAAGGCCCAGTGTGTGGCGATATGCTGTAAGCATACACGCTATACAGCCGGACTAACCACCGTTGTTGAGGCTCTTGGCTTAGGTTTGCCAATGGTGTGCAGCCGAAACCCTCAGATACCAATAGATATCGACAGCGAAGGTTGCGGCATATCTGTAGAATATGGCGACGTAGAGGGTTGGCAGCGTGCCATAAGCTATCTTGCCTCGCATCCCGATGAGGCTCGCCGTATGGGCGAGAAGGGTAGGCAGATAGCCGAAGAGAGATTCAACGACCGACAGTGTGCACGCGAGGTGGCAGCCGTATTGAAGGAGGCAGTGGCTCAGAGCAAACGATTATACATCCCCATAAAACTTGTCAATCTTGTCTTGGCTATTATTGCGGCAGTGCTTCTGGTGCTCTGCATTAACACATTAAGAGGCTTCAATTGACAACAACCCCATGTAATATGAATATAACAATACGCATAACACGCTCCACAATCACCTTTACGGCACCCAATACCGTGATTGAGGGACAGACCGACTTCGAGCAATACAATATGAAGACGGGCATTGCCGTGGCTGCCAACCTGCGCCAGGCGCTTGCCGAATGCCATATACTGAAGGCGCAATCGGCACCGGGCAGATTGCAAGAGCAAGCTGTACCATCGCAGTATCATCCAGTGTTCGACACAGCCACCGTGTTTGTCGACACTCCCTTGCTGCTTATCCCTGCCGAGGAGTTTGATGCCGAAACAATGCCACAGCTCTATCATTATGCCAACACCAAGCATCAGCAAGACGATGTAGAGGGTACGCCTATCAACCAAATCAATGTGGTAGCGGCATATGCTGTGGGCAAGGACCTTCGGTTTGTGCTTACCGAGATGTTCCGTAACGTAAAGTTCATGCCGCTATTGGCACCTATTCTGGTGGAGTTTTGCCGTCGCTCGTACGGAGGATTTCAGGAGAAGCTGTTTTGCTACTTCCACGACAAGCGTGTCGACATGTTTGCTTTTCGCAAGGGACGTGTACGCTTTTGCAGTTCGTTTGAGGTGTCGCTAACGCCCGATGCAGCCTACTTCATCCTAAATGTATGGCAGACGCTCGGCATGAAGCCGTCGGATGTGCTGTGCTTGGCAGGTTCAATCACGGGTCAGGAGGCGTTGCTAAAGGAGCTGCGCCAGTTTATTAGGAATATACGAAACGTAAAAATTTAAATCAGGTATGAGAGTAATAACAGGTATATACAAGGGACGCCACTTCGACATTCCACGTTCGTTCAAGGCTCGTCCTACAACCGACTTTGCCAAAGAGAATATATTCAACGTAATAAATGGCTATATAGATATGGAGGGAGCACGTGCTCTCGACCTATTTGCAGGAACAGGCAGCATATCGCTTGAATTGTTGTCGCGCGGTTGCAAGCCTGTAGTAAGCGTAGAGATGGACCGTGACCACGCAGCCTTTATACGCGAGTGTATGACCAAGATAGGTGTAGAGGACAACATCCTGATACGTGGCGATGTGTTCCGATTCATAAAGTCGTGCAAGCAACAGTTCGACCTTATCTTTGCCGATCCACCTTATGCTCTGCCCAGTTTGCCCACTATCCCTGAGCTTATACTGGCAAAGGACATGCTGGCACCTGGTGGATTGCTCGTCTTCGAGCATGGCAAGCACAACGACTTCTCGGCAGTGCCGGGCTTTGTAGAGCACCGCTCGTATGGCAGCGTAAACTTCTCGTTGTTCCGCAAGGAATAGAGTTGCCTTTTAAGTGAAGCGTATATATGAATTTATGAATACGTATTCGATGGGCTATGAATATATTATCATAAGTTGATTAATATATTATCATAAGTTGATGAATACGTTATCGTTTTTAATCAATAAAAAACGTCAATTATACGACTGGTGAACAATCGTATAATTGACGTTATATTTTTTATAGAGTTATAATCAGCAAGTCATTACTCGTTGTCTGGAGCCTTGTCGATGAGGTCCATAAACTGGTCGAGCTTAGGAGTGATGATGATCTGAGTGCGGCGGTTACGCTGCTTGCCCACCTCGGTAGAGTTGGTTGTAACAGGGTTGTACTCGCCACGTCCACCAGCTGTAAGACGCTTAGGGTCTACACCATACTGGTTCTGCAAAGCCTGAACAACACTTGAAGCACGCAAGCAAGAGAGGTCCCAGTTGTTGCGGATGTTCTTCATTGTAGCAGCGCTTGCGTTAACAGGCACGTTGTCGGTATTACCCTCAATCAGCACCTCATAGTCCTTATAGTCCATGATTATCTTTGCAATCTTGCTAAGAGTCTCGGCGGCACGGTCGTTAATTTCGTACGAACCACTCTTGTAGAGCATGTTGTCGGCAAGCGAGATGTAAACAACACCCTTCAGAACCTGAACGTCAACCTCCTTCATCTCCTCCTTGCTAAGTGAGCGTGTAAGGTTGTTGGTGAGCACCATGTTGAGTGAGTCGCTCTTCGACTTAACCTCAACCAAGTGGCGTATGTACTGGTTAGACTCGTTAATCTGGTCAACGAGCTTAGAGATATTAACGTTGTTTGCGCTTGCGTTGTTGAGGCTCTTGTCAAGTGAACCCTGGAGCGATGCATAATCCTTCTTAGCCTGTGCGAGCTGGTCTTCGAGCGAAGCCACACGAGCCTTAGATGCAGCGAGCTGCTCCTTAGTGTCCTGATAGTTTCCGCTGAGCTCTCTGTTCTCAAGGCGGCAGTTCTCCAAATCCTTCATGCTTGCACAGCTTGTGATAGTAAGCAAGCCAGCAAACATAGCGATTGCTAATACATTACCTTTCTTCATATCTTTCTTCTTTTTTTGTTGTTATTCTACTTTTAATTTGTCAGTATAATCACTATTTGGGTGCAAAGTTAGCACATTAAGTTTATACCATTCATAATTATAACGTTTATAAAGCTAAAATGTTGAATGGCTTTAATTTATTTTAACTTGATGTTGTCTGTTTCGTATAAAATATCTACATTTGCATTTGTAGTAAACCATAAACTGCCAGCTAAATAAAAACCAATCTATGAAACAAGTAAAAATAATATTTGCAAGCCTTATTCTTGTTCTGTTTGCCACAACCGCCTTTGCCCATACCGCAGACAACACTCGCTTTGTAGACCCCTTTATAGGTACAACCAATTATAGCGTGTGCAACCCGGGTGCTGTGCGTCCGCATGCATTGATGTCTGTAGTGCCTTTTAACGTTATGGGGTCCGACCTTAACGTTAAGGATAAGGACCGTGGGTGGTGGTCGGCGCCATACGAGTATAACAACAAGTATTTTACGGGCTTTGCACATGTAACACTAAGTGGTGTGGGATGCCCAGAGATGGGCACGTTGCTAACAATGCCAACAACCGGCAAGCTTGATGTAGACTACCGCTCGTATGGTTCGGAGTATACCGATGAGGTGGCACGACCAGGCTATTACAGCAACCACTTGAAGAAGTATGGCGTGCATTGCGAGGTGACGTCTACAATGCGAACCTCTATCGAACGCTATACCTTTCCGTCAGGCCAGGGCAACCTACTGTTTAACCTTGGTAACGGACTGACTAATGAGGTGGGAGCAACATTGCGTCGCGTTAGTTCAACCGAGTTTGAGGGTATGCGTCTGCTTGGCACTTTCTGTTACAATCCGCAGGCTGTATTTCCTATGTATTTTGTTGTGCGTGTGAGCAAAACTCCACAAAAGAGTGGCTATTGGAAAAAGCAACCCGAGCTTAAGGGTGCTGCAAAAGATTGGGATGTGTATAGCGGAAAGTACAAGATATACGACAACTATGGTCGCGATATGGCAGGCAATGACATAGGATATTTTATGTCGTTCGACCTTAAGGAAGGCGAGCAGGTAGAGGTGCAGGTTGGCGTTTCGTTTGTAAGTATAGCCAATGCCAGAGAGAATCTTGATGCCGAACAGCCAACTCGTGACTTTGCCCGTGTAGAACGCGAGTCGCATGATGTATGGGCAAAAACACTTGGCAAGATAACTGTTGAGGGCGGCACCGACGAACAGCGCCGCGTGTTTTACACAGCTCTTTATCATACACAGATTCATCCCAATATCCTACAGGATGTAAACGGCGAGTATCCATGTATGGAGGGCGACGAGATACTTAAGACTTCAACCAACCGTTATACTGTATTCTCATTGTGGGACACATATCGCAATCTTACTCAGCTGCAAACCTTGCTCTTCCCCGACAAGCAAGAGCAGATGATAGGCTCTATGATAGATATGTATAAAGAATGGGGATGGATGCCCAAGTGGGAATTGTATGGTCGTGAGACGTGGACAATGGAGGGCGACCCTTCTATTCCCATCATAACCGATGCTTGGCTTAAGGGCATACGCGGCTATGACATAAACACAGCATACAAGGCTTTCCGTGCCTCGGCAACATTGCCTGGCAATCAGAACAAGATGCGACCTGACATTGACTACTATTACACACATGGCTATATACCAATGGGTGAGTATGCAGCCGATTTGTCGGGCGACAACTCTGTGTCGCATGCTTTGGAGTATTATGTTGCCGATAACGCTCTGTCATTGCTTGCGCAGTCGCTCGGCAAGACAGCCGACGCTAAGTTGTTCCGTAAGCGCTCGCTTGGCTATATACATTATTATAATAAGGAGAGTGGAACATTGCGCCCAATACAGAAGGACGGCAAATTCCTAACACCGTTTAATCCGGAGGATGGAGCTGACTTCTCAAATGCGCCAGGCTTTCATGAGGGATCGGCTTGGAACTATACCTTCTATGTGCCGCACGATATAGCGGGACTTGCCAAGCTGATGGGCGGATCAAAAAGGTTTGTCGATAAGCTGCAGATGGTGTTCGACAAGAATCTATACGACCCTGCCAACGAGCCCGACATAGCCTATCCTTACCTATTCTCTTACTTTAAGGGAGAAGAGTGGCGCACGCAGAAGACCGTAAAGCAGTTGCTTGAGAAATACTATAAGGCACAGCCATACGGTATTCCAGGCAACGACGACAGTGGAACGATGTCGGCTTGGGCTATATTCTCTATGATAGGCTTGTACCCCGACTGTCCGGGTTCGCCTTACTACACGCTCACAACGCCAGTGTTCTCAAAGGTAACGCTGCATCTCGACCCTAAGTATTATCCTAATGGCGACATAACCATAACAACCGACCGCACTTCGCCGTCGCAATTCTATATAGGTTCGATGACCCTTGGCGGCAAGCGTCTTAATGGTTATCGTGTGTCGCATAAGCAGTTGGTCGAAGGAAAGCAGCTGCATATAAAATTGAGGAAATAAAGTGGCAATAATTATGTGAATAACCTATTTTGACTATAAAATCTTACGATTAGAACAATATGGCGGTAAATAGGTATAAAAAAAACATTAAATTTGTTTTGCTGTTAAAAATGTTTAGCATATCTTTGCATCTGTCAATACGAAATGCTGAATAAGTGAACTATTGACAATGTTTTAACTTATTGTATAACATTTAAACTTAAATGGTATGAAGAAATTAATTCTCACAGCAGTAGTAATGCTCGCTTCTGTAGCATCTTATGCACAGCACGCAGTTGGTTCGTTTACATTGCAGCCTAAGATTGGTATGAACATCGCCGACCTTACAGATGAGGATAAGTCGGATGCTCGCATTGGTTTGGCAGCAGGTGCTGAGTTTGAGTATCAGGTAACTGACATCGTTAGTGTAAGCTTTGGCGCTCTCTATTCTATGCAGGGATGCAAGGTTGACGACGCTACTGTAAAGCTCGATTATATCAACGTACCTCTCCTTGCCAACGTGTACGTTGCTAAGGGCTTTGCCGTTAAGCTCGGCTTGCAGCCTGGTTTCAAGGTTAATTACAAGTATTCTGCAGATGGTGTTTCTGTAGACGGTGACAAACTTCTTAAGGCTAATGGTGTAGACCTCTCTATCCCTGTAGGCGTATCGTACGAGTATCAGAACTTCGTTCTTGATGGTCGTTACAACTTTGGTGTAACTAAGGTATTTGACGCTGATGGTGCAAAGGACAAGCACAGCGTATTCCAGATTACACTCGGATATAAGTTTGACCTCTAATATATCCCGTTTCTCAATATATATAAGCCAGGACGTGAGCAATACTGCTTCGTCCTGGCTTTTTTAGTATACTAAAACATTTACGACCATTATTTATATGGTGCATATTTGTTTTTATTGTTTCTATTTGTATAGTTCGATGGCTTGGGCTGCAATGCTTTGTGGTATGAGCAGCGAAGGATCCTCGCCATGCCTTATCATATCGCGCACTTGCGTGCTGCTTACATCATATAGTCCTGTATCAACCAGTGTTACGGTAGGTGGTAGCGAGGCAGTGTCGATGTCGTAGCCACGTCGCGGATATATGCGGATAGGGTAGTGGCTGATGATATCATTGGCGTGGTACCAACGGTCGAACACTTGCCAATTGTCGGCACCTATGAGTAGGCAGAACTGACGGTCGGGATAGTCGTGCGAGAGATGTTGCAACGTGTTCCACATATACGACGGGCGTGGAAGGCGAAACTCGTAGTCGGACACTTTTATGCCCTTGATGCCTTCAACGGCATGGCGTGTCATGTCAAGACGTAAATTGTCGTCCAATAGGTCGGCTGCCTGCTTAAGTGGGTTTTGTGGCGACACCATAAGCCACACCTCATCAATGGCACCAAGGCTGAGCATAGCCTTGGCTATAGCGATATGACCATTGTGTATGGGGTTGAACGAGCCCCCGTAGATGCCCGTTCTTATCATCCCAAGAACTCCTTGATAATGCCGAGAGTTTCTTCAACGGCACGGTCGAGGTCGTCGTTTACAACAATGCGGTCGAACTTAGGCGCAAACGACAGCTCAAACTCGGCACGTGCAATACGCTGCTCTATAACCTCAGGCGCGTCGGTGGCACGGCCAGTAAGGCGCTTGCGCAACTCTTCAATAGAAGGTGGTTGTATGAAGATGCTAAGGGCGCGGTCGCCATAGAACTGCTTGATGTTGCATCCGCCCTTAACGTCGACGTCGAACACTACGTTCTCGCCACGCGCAGCCTGTGTCTCCACTTGCTGCTTAAGTGTGCCGTAGAAGCGGTCGGTATAAACCTCCTCGTATTCGAGGAACTCGTCATTGGCAATGCGCTGTTTAAACTCCTCGGGAGAGAGGAAGAAATACTCTACACCATTCTTCTCTGTGCCACGTGGAGCACGTGAGGTGCAAGATATTGAGAATGCGAGATGCAGCTCAGGATGCTGCATTAGTCGGTTGATAATTGTGCTTTTGCCGCTGCCGGATGGAGCGGAGAATATTATAAGTTTGCCCATATTGGGAATTTTGAGTTTTGAATTTTGAGTTTTGAGTTGTTGCCGTAGGCAATTTTGTGTTTTGAGTTTTGAGTTTTGAATTGTGCGCTTTGCGCATTTTGAATTATTGAGTTACGAATTCTGAATTCCTAATTTAGTACTGATGCGATAAAATCGCACGGTTATTAAAATTCATCAAATAAAGTGAG
>ERZ1031719.357-NODE-357-length-19277-cov-12.209291_pt1 | contig 19277 bp, 12 predicted proteins | sample MGYA00516702_ERZ1031719 | MGnify/ENA primary metagenome ERZ1031719 (study PRJEB33719, sample SAMN04261227) | wastewater metagenome | biome: rural village; feature: human; material: feces | host: Homo sapiens | place: El Salvador | collected 2013-01-07 ...
GTATATAATAAAAATCAGGAGGTATCTTTTATGATAGATATTGGAAATTCGATTTTATTCTTTTCAATGCTTATGTCTGGTGTAACTGGTATGAAAGCAGATTATTCGAAAGATTATATTACTTCCTTGGATTATCATTCCTCTACTCCAGTAGCAGCTTCAACATCAGAAGAGTTGAAATTAATTGTTTATGATGTAAAAAACAAAAACACAAATTTAATTGTTACTTATTATTCATCTTATCCATCTACTGAAACTAGTTCTAAAAAGCCAAGTTATTCTTCAAATTATTATTATTCTTTTGATATGAGTAATGCCAATAGTACACAAAAATTCTCAAGAAATTTTGTCTATCCTAACTATGAAGACAAGCAACATTATGAGCTAAGTTCTATTTGTATTACTAGATGTTCTGATAATAATTTAATACACCAAGGATCAGCATTTGCTGTTTCTGATAGATCTGTTCTTTCAGCCGCTCATTGTTTTTATTCAAACGGTAAATTTTTCAGCAATCCATTAATCGGAATACTTCAGCAAAAAAAGAATAATGAATTCTATTGCAGTTTTAATGTTTCAAAGATAATAATTCCGTATTCTTATTACATAAATGGAAATCAAGATGATGACTGGTGTTATTGTATAGTTGATGACTATTTGGACGAAAAAGATAAAAAGACACATGAGTTATCATATTACACAGGCTACCTTTCTATCGCTGCGGGTTATACATTAGCCGATGTAAATAATTATGCTTGCGGTTACTTAGGTAACCTACAGAAAGATGACCCAAACTATTTACAACTAGCATACTCAAGTGCACGAGGCGTAAAAAATTACAACACAGCATTATATGAATTATATAATTATGCTATTGGAGGAATGAGTGGCGGCCCATTATTGTTCCAATATGAAGATTCAATGACTTTGGAAACATATTTTGGTGTAGCGGGTATAGTGGCATACACCAACATATTAGATAACCATGGATATGCAGTAAAAATAACAAATGCAACAATAGCAGCATTAAGGAGCACTAAAAATTATGAATAAATATAAATATTTACCTTGTCTATTCATTACCTTGAGTTTAATCTCTTGTTCGTCTAAAAATAATATTACTAACCTTATACACACAGAACCGGCTTATCTAGGCGATTATCAACTCTACGGCTATGAGAAAGGTACTTTAAGAAAAAATAGCGAAAATAAGTATTTTGTTTCTGATAGATTTGGATTCGCACATGATCTTTGTGTTACTAGAGCCACAAAAGAACCTGATGTCTTGTTCTATTCAGCCATAGATACAAACATCAGTTACAACAAGAAAAAGGAAACTAATCGCTTAACATTAGAAGACTTTGAAGTAGGAGAACAAGTTATCTTTTGGTGGGACCTAGGATTTGAAGGTAATTATAAGTACTACAACTTACCTGTGATGTATATATGGAAATATTCAGATAAAGTTGAATTAACGCCATTCCACAAAGAGAAAGGTGATTTCTTAAAGCCAAACTCTGAAAGAGAAAGAGCTTGGGACAAATTCTTTGAAACCACTGATGGCAAAATCTATTGCAGCTACTATGACTACAATGAATCTGGTATGGTTTTCGATTGGAAGTATCAACCGACTACTTATAAGGAAAGTCATACTTATGATTGCTATGTACTTGATGGATGCAATTTAGCTGCTTTTTTGATATGCAATGAGGAAACATTCTAGTTTAAGTTTAATAAGTTTACTTAATTAAATTATCTTGCTTAATCAAGCATTTGTTTTTATATGGAACTGACAAATGCAACACATACAGCTATTACTTCAAAAGCATATAAATTGCAAAGTGTAGATGCATTGTGTGGTCATCAACATTTGGGTACTAAATTTTAAGAAGATAAAGTTCGTAAAATGGATATAGATCATTCAATCAGCAAATGCCAAAATTATAATGGAAAAGAGTAATACGCAGTAATATTTCTAAGTAAGACTACCAATAAAAATAGATTTATATCTAAATTCGTTCTAATTTTTTTAAAAGCAGTAATTGTAAGAGTATTTGAAATTATTGGTTCGTTAACTCCGTCAATATAAATCTCCAAAGTAACATAAGTTACATTGTCATTAATATAATCTTTATTCTTGTCCAAATGATATGTACATCCTTCTAGAGTAGTTTCATTTGTAAATGAACTATCATAACTACCATAACTATGTTTTTTTTCTGTTTTCCACTTAAAACTTTTCACTTTGCTTTTTATACCACTCGGCAAAATTGTTTTACCAAATTTAGAAGTGTTTATTCTATTAAAGAAATCTAAATAGACAAATAATTCCTTTCTCAAAAATTTTAAAAACTTCTAGGAAGAAACTATATTCAATTTATATTGATAATTTCAGCTATAAAAGCACTTTAAATCATAAATTAACCTAGAATTAATGTTAAGTGTTAAAATATAACTTAGTTTAGTCTAAAGAGATACTAACTCAATTATTAAAGGATAGGTGATAAATTGATGAAAAACAGCGGTCTATTAAAGAACAAGACTCTAATAATCGGCTGTGGAAGACTTGGTTCTTCCATAGCTAACAAGGATTCCTCCAGCGGAAAAAACGTTATGATCATGGATTCTGATCCAATGTCTTTTGAAAAACTATCCGAGGGATTTAGTGGTTATACATTTGTTGGAGATGCCACTGATATGTCTCTTCTCGAAGAAGCATACATAACTTCAACAAAAGAAATAATCATCACCACCGGTGATGATAACACCAATGTCTTTTTAGCATTAGTCGCTAGAAAAATATACAACGTTCCTCAAATCTACGTTAGATTGGACGATCCTAACTTGGAAGTTTTATTAGAGAACTGTGACGTCCATGCAATCTATCCTTTCAAGCTCTCTTTAGAAGAATTTTTAGATATAAGAGAAAAGAATGATGGAGGCTTAAAGAAATGAGAATAGTAATAGCTGATGGCAGCTCTGCTGCTGACTATGTCATCAAAGCCTTCAGAAAGATAGGAAACGAGTTGATTGTCATCAACTCGAGAAAAGATATAGTTCAATATCTAGTCAAATCCAATCAAATCCCAGTCATCTATGGTGAGCCGTACAAGACTTCAATACTAAGGGAAGCGCATATCGAAGGAGCTGATCTTTTCATAGCGTTAGGAAAAGAAGATACGGATAACTTTGTAAGCTGCATGTTGGCAAAGAAAGTCTTCCATGTCAAGAAATGTATTTGTACAGTGAACGACCCTTCATATGTCGAATTGTTTAGGAAATTAGGTCTAGATAGTGTCGTATCATCAACACAAATCTTAGCTTCATCGATTTTTAGTGAATCTTCACTTGAGAAATTTACTAAATCCATGTCTTTTGAGGATGATAAAATTGTTTTAACTGAAATCATAGTTAAAGAAAACTATGAATTGAGTGGAAGAAAGATTATGGATATAAACTTTCCTAAGACCGGAACAATCTCATGTGTCTATAGAAAGCCCAGCGTCATAATTCCTAACGGACAAACCACCATCTATCCAAACGATAAGCTTTTTATCGTCTCTTCTCCTAAGGAACAAAAAGACATTATCAAGTTCGTACAAAAAGAAAAGAAAGTTGTGCAATAATGAAAAAGCAAGCTAAAGGTTATAGATTGATTTTCGGATATTTGGGAATATTCCTAATATTAATAGGAATCATCACCATGCTCCCTTTGATTCTACTTGCTTTTTATCCAGGTGAATCAAACTGCTGGTTAAGTTTTTTCATACCGGGAATGAGTTCGATAGGATTAGGATTCTTGCTATTTCTTTTGATTTATAAACGTGAAAGAACACAACTAGAAAAATTCCAGGATTCAGCATTACTAGTCATGATATGGTTATCAGCCATTCTTATTGGATCCATACCATTCATGTTAAGAGGATATACAACTCCTGACTTTGCTAAATATAGAATGAATTTCTCAGATGCCGTATTTGAATCCACTTCCGGATATACTAGTACAGGTTTGACTGTTTTTAACTTTGATATGTCTTACCCCGGATACCATATCTTCACATTTTATAGAAGCATGCTACTACTGTTTGGTGGAATAGGTTTGGTCTTGATCGTCACTTCCGCAATTTCAGATAAATATGGGTTAAAGCTTTATACTGCCGAGGGCCATAACGACAAGCTTATGCCAAACCTAGCAAAATCTGCAAGATTGATCTTGTTGATTTATATTGGATATATCATTCTTGGATTCCTATCTTATTGGTTGATAGGAGGAATGGAACCATTCGATGCCATCAACCATGCGATAGCAGCAATTGCCACAGGTGGCTTCTCAACTAGAGAAGGTGGTATACCTGAAATAATAAATGAAGGTGGATATAATTCTATTACTGGTTGGCCAGTAAATGGATTAGCAATAAATATAACATCTATTATTTTGATGCTTCTAGGTGGAACAAATTTCGTATTACATCTTTTCTTATTCAAAGGAAAGTTGAAAAAGATACTAAAAGATTCAGAAATAAAATTTTTCTTGATCTTGAGCATTATTATGATTCCTTTGTTCTACACTTCTATATTCACTTCCTTAAGTCAACAACTCTCAGTATTAGATTCTTGGAGAGAAGGAACATATCTATATTTTTCTGCCTTGACTACTACTGGTTTCTCTACTACGACTGATATAAAACAATTAGGTGAAGCTGCTTTGATTCTATCTATCATAGCAATGACCATCGGTGGTGGAATGGGATCTACAGCAGGTGGTGTAAAACAATATAGATTTGTCGTAGCCTACAAAGCTTTATATTGGTCTTTAAGAGATAGACTTTCTTCAAAGAGAAAATTCTATCCCCACACAATATATAGATTAGGAGAAAGTAAAGAAATCAACAAATTAGATTTCTTAGAATCCTATGGTTATTTGATTCTTTATGTAACTATCATGATGGTTGGAGGCACAATAATAACCATATTAGGAAAGAATACCGATGGATATTCGGCTATCGAATGCATATTCGAGTTTGCATCCGCATTGTCTGGTACTGGATTGAGTGTTGGAGTTACAACCGGTGTAGGTCTTCCTATTGCTAATGCTGTAGCGATAAGATGGGTCTTAGTATTTGGAATGTTTGCAGGACGTTTGGAATTGATTTGCATATACTTAGCTTTCTATAGATTCGTTAGAGATATTCTTAGAAGGCCTACTTTTTAAAATTTGCATCGAAGAGAATATAAAAGAGGATTTACAAAAATCCTCTCTTTTCTTGTATAATTTATTCATCATGATTGGAGGTAGGAATATGTTAACAAATGGTGATGAATATGATCCTATAGACTACTATCTGAATGAACTTAAGCCCAGATTAAAAGAAAATGCTGAAAAATACATCGATGAAATGTTGAAGAAAGCCAATATTAACACCGGTGAGAATGAAGATCTAAGTAAGAAATATAGATCAGCTAGAGATGATCACAACGCAAATGAATATAGATTGAAGAAACTAAAAGGATGGAGAATCTTCTTCTACGTTGTCATGGCAATCGGTCTGATAGCTATGATTATAGGAATCCTCATGTGGGTAGGAAATTCAAAAAATTCAGATGGAAATATAATTCCTGGCTTAATCACCACATTAGTAGGTGGTGCAATCGCCATCACTTGTCTTTGTTTAAATACCTTCTATTACAACAAAAAGATAAAGGCTCTAGCCTTAATAGCTAAGGAAAGTGGCGACAAAGCTAGTGAAGCTTACGACAACGTCTATAACTCTATAAAAAATGTCTACAATTACTTTGATTTCAGCGATTTCAAAAAGGTCTTAAAAAAGACTACAGACATTTTTGAATTAGATGATTACTTAACTCCACAAAAGCTAAGAATGTTGGAGAAAGTATATCAATATAGTGAATCTCTTTCCGAAAACGAATGTATAGTCGATGTACAATCTGGATCAATCCACGGAAATCCGTTCATAAGATTGAATGTGAAGAGAATGGACAAAGTGAATCAGACATACACCGGATCAAGAGTTGTCACTTATACTGAAACATATAGAGATTCAGATGGAGATCTCCATACTAGAACTGTGACTGAAACATTGATCGGACATTACACTGCACCTCGTCCTACATATGGAGTTAATTCCTACCTAATATATGGAAATACTGCAGCACCAGACTTAACCTTTACTAGAACTCCAAACATGACTGGAAAGATTTCCGATGCTGAAGCTGAAAAAATAGCTAAGAGAGGTGAGAAAGAATTGAACAGACTTGCTGATCAAGCCATCAAACAAGGAAGAAACTTCACTCCTTTAGCAAATACTAAGTTTGAAGTCATGTTTAAGGCCTATGATAGAAACAACGAAGTTCAATATAGATTATTATTCACACCTTTAGCTCAGCAAAACATGTTGGAAATATTGACTGGAAAAGCAGGATTTGGTGATGATTTTGGCTTCTACAAGGAACATAAGATCAACATCATATGTTCTGCTCATGGTGGTGCAATCTACAACTATGAAAGATTCTATGTGAACTACGATTTCAATGAATTAAAGAAAGACTTTGTAGATGAAATACAAAGAGTCTTCGATTCAATATTCTTCGATCTTATTCCACTATTAGCTATACCTTTGTATCAAACCACAGAAGGTGGGGAATTCAATGTCGATGAAGATCTACCTAATGTATCTAGATATGAGGCTGAGACTGTTGTAAATAACTACGATGACTTAGATGTCTTTAGACCTGCCGAAACCTCTACAGATCAGATACTCAAAGTCAATTTTGATGGAAAGAATAAATCTACTGATCAATACTCTGTATTGTCGACTTCAAACAAAGTATACGATAGGGTATATGTCGACATGGTCATGGCCGGTAATGGAAGATTATATCCTGTCGATGTTCCTTGGAAAGAATATGTTGAAGCAGCAAGACGAACATTCATCCAAATAGAGGATTTCAAACCCGAAAAGAAGGAAGGTGAAGAAGAGCCAGTCATGAGTTATGGTCAAAGATACCCTATGAAAGACACAAACCAAACTATTTTCAGATATCGTTGGAATCTAGGCTTTCCACTTGGTGGTGAAAGAGACCAAAGTTATGGTAAAATAGATGTTGAAGATATGTAATTCTTAACTTGTTCAAAAAAAGAACAATGATGAAAGTCGAGTCTATTAGATAAAAAGGAAAGGACAAAAAATTATGGCAAACCCATTAGATGAAGTAAATGGCCCTATCGCCGAGCAAGGAAGAGATGTCAACGTCATCCAAAAGCAAATTCCTGTCAAAGTCGGAGTAGGATCCACGATTTTCGAAGTTTTGTTGTGGATATGTGGAATTATTCCAGGAGTAATCTTCTTAGTCATGAAGCAAAAGGCTAGAAACCACCTCCGTTCTTTGGAGCAAAGAGTTCAACACGATGCTTCAACAATTGACAACTACTTGGAACAAAGAGTTCAAATCTTGAAGAACGCTGCCAAGCTCTTGGACAAGGCTATCGATCTCGACAAGGATACCTACACAAAGATCGCTGCTTATAGAAGTGGAAATGGAAAAGCTGCTGACGACAATCTCAGAAATGAGACAAACGCTAACATCGACAAGCTCTTCGGTCAAATCAACGTTGCTTTCGAGCAATATCCTGACCTCAAAGCTCATAACGAACTCGAAGAGTGCTTGAGACAAAACTCCTACCTCCAAAAGGAAATCACTGCTGCTAGAGAGCAATACAACGATACTATCTATAAGTGGAACCATGACATCATGCAATGGCCTACCAAGATGATCGTCGCTGCTAAAGACGGATACACCACTAGAATCCCCTTCACTGCCAGCAAGGAAGTCAAGGAAGAAGCTAGAGGAACATTCTTCTAAACTAGTAGAAATTAGGAATCTAAAAAGGATGTGTTCAATCACACATCCTTTTTTTATCCGATTTGATTTTTCTATCTAAGTTTAGGAAATAAATTAAGAAATGTAAGGTTTTGTAAAAGTGCTTTCAATAAAACAATATTATGATATATACGTCACAAGTAAAGGATTTCACCCTTTTATAGAGAGGATATCGAAATGAAACATGAAGATTTGATTAAGAAAATGACAGTTGAGCAGAAAGCTTCAATGATGTCAGGAAAGACAGTTTGGGAAACTATGGATATTCCCGAACTTGGAATTCCTTCGATTTGGTTATCTGATGGCCCTAGCGGACTTAGAAAACAAGCTGGTGAATCAGACCAGTTAGGATTGAATGAGTCTTTGAAGGCTACCTGCTTTCCTTCAGTCGCAGCAGTCACAAATTCTTGGAATCCGGAGATTTCCGAAAAAGTCGGAGCTGCAATCGGTGCAGAAGCCAAGGCTAGAAGAGTCTCTGTCTTGTTAGGACCTGGCTGCAACACCAAGAGAAACCCACTTTGTGGAAGAAACTTTGAGTATTCTTCCGAAGATCCTTACCTCGCTGGTAAGATCGATGCTGGATACATCAGAGGTATCCAATCCAACGGAATCGCTGCATGTGTAAAGCACTTTGCCACCAACTCCCAAGAATTAAAGAGAGAGTCCATGGATTCAGTCGTGGATGAGAGAACACTCCGTGAGCTCTACCTCACCAACTTCGAAATCGCAGTCAAGGAAGGACAAGCACTTTGCATCATGTCCGCCTATAACTCCTTAAATGGATACTTTGCAAACGAAAACAAGCATCTCGAAATGGATATCTTGAGAGATGAATGGAATTTTGACGGTGTTGTAGTGACTGACTGGGGTGGAAACAATGACAGAGTCGAAGGTTTGAAGTGTATGAACTCACTCGAAATGCCTACCACTGCCGGTGAGACCAATAGAGAAATCGTCAAAGCCATCAAAGACGGAAAATTGGATGAATCCATCCTCGATCAAAATGTCGACTACCTTTTAGATTTAGTCTTCAAGACCAAGACTTCCTATGACAAAGATCAACCTGTCGATTTCAAGAAAGATGCAGATATCGCTAAGGAAGCTATGGATGAATCCGTAGTCTTGCTCAGAAATGAAGGAAACATACTTCCTTTGAACAATAATGTCAAAGTTGCAGTTATCGGTGATTTTGCAGAGAATCCTCGTTACCAAGGTGCAGGTTCTTCCATCATCAATCCTTCTGAAATCGTCTCAGGTCTCGAAGCTATCAAAGCTTCAGGCTTGAACTTCATCGGATACGAGGAAGGTTTCAAGAGAATTGGAAGAAAGACCAAGAAAGGATTAGTAAAGAAAGCATTGGCTTTGGCTGCAAAGTCTGATGTAGTCCTTCTCTACTTAGGATTGGATGAATTCTCAGAAGTCGAAGGTATGGATAGAACCACCTATGTCATCCCTCAAAACCAAATCGATTTGATCAAGGCTTTAAGAGCTACTGGAAAGAAGATCGTCACCATTCTCTCCTGTGGATGTGCTGTAGAATTAGGTGCCATTCGTGACAACAGCGACGCTATCGTCTATGGATCACTCTGTGGACAATCCGGAGCAAAATCCATTGTCGATATCATCACCGGAAAAATAAATCCTTCTGGAAAATTGTCTGAGAGCTTCCCTTGCCAATACAAGGATGTGCCCTCATTCAACTACTATCCTGGAAAGGATGTGACTTCTGAATATAGAGAAGGATTGTTTGTCGGATATCGTTACTATCTCACAAGAAATATCAAAGTTTGCTATCCTTTCGGATTTGGTCTCTCCTACACCAAGTTCGAATACTCTAATATCAAAGTTGACGAGAAGGGTGTCACCTTCAAAGTGAAGAATGTCGGTAATAGAGAAGGTAAGGAAGTCAGCCAACTCTACATCGGACTTCCTAGCTCTGGAATCGTTCGTCCTGTACGTGAACTCAAAGGATTTGTCAAGACCAACTTACTTCCTGGAGAAGAAAAAGAAGTCTTCATTCCTTTCGATGATAAGTCATTCCGTTACTTCAACACCAAGACAAACAAATGGGAAGTCGAAACTGGAGACTATGAAATTTCAATAGGTTCTTCAAGTGTCGACATGCAATTGACCACCTCATTCCATGTCGAAGGAACAAATGCACCTCTTCCTTATACACAAGAAGAGCTTCCTCACTATTTCACTGGCGATGTAACAAATGTTCCCGATGCTGAATTTGAGAAGTTGTTGGGAAGACCTATTCCTCCTCACACTTTCACATGGTTGAACAAGAAAAAGACAAGAATTGAAATCACCTCAAACACTACTATGTCTGACCTCAAATATGCAAAGGGCTGGACTGGAAGATTCTTCGCTCATGTAATCTCCGGTTTGACCAAGATGTTCAGAAAGTTCGGAAACGAAAAGATGGCTGATACCTTGATCATGGGTGTATCTAACCAGACCGTCAAAGTCTTGTCTAGAATGACAAATGGTGCCATCTCATGGAATCAACTTCAAGGTCTCTTGATGATGTTCAACGGACATTTCCACAAAGGATTGCATCAATACTTCAAGGCTGGAAGAGAGAAGAAAAAGTTAAATAAGCAGTTGAAGAAAGAAGCTGAAGCTAAGAAAGCTAACGCCTAATAAGTAGTTGAAACTCGGTAAGAAAGCTCAGGACAACCCTGAGCTTTTTATATAATTATGAAAGAAAATTGTAAAGATAGGAAATACTAGCGTTTCATAAAACTTTATATTTTGACTTTTATTATTTTTAGGCCCGCTGAATTTCATTTAAAATCTAGAAATATATGAAAGCCTTTACAGTTCTTTCTCTTTCTTGAATTATAATAAAAATTACGAGGTATTAAAATGAAAAAGAAATCTCTGCTTTTGCTTTCAGGTCTTTTGTTGATTTCCTTGGGACTTGAAAGCTGCAAGAAAACACCAAGGACAACTACGACCCAGCCTAATCAGACAGATTCTGGTAAGCCGTCAACACCATCTGACAAGCCAGACAAACCGGATACTGGTGGACAACCTACAAATCCTACCACACCATCGAAAGATAGAGACTTCGTTGAGGGACCAGCCACAACAGAAGTTCCAAAGGATACTACTCCTATAGATCCTGATGATCCTATCTATGACGATGAAATAGTTCCAGTTTGGGCACAAGATGAAGTCACAGATCCTGGTGACTACAATATCTACTATACATGTGCTAATTCTAAAGCTAAAAGAACAATGTTCTGGCTTTGGGGTGGAACTGGTTCTTGTGGATTAAAATTCACTGCCACAGGTTTAACTTTAGATGGTGCAGAAAGTGGATATACATTCTCTGCTCTATATCTCAACTTCAACACATACTATTATTGTTATGGAAGCTGGAGCGATACAGATACAACATCCCATTTCAAAGTGACGAGAGATTCCGCATTTACCGGAACCAAGGTCAAGAATGATGATGGAACTTCAGCTAATGCTGATGATATCGATTTGCCTGCACCTAAATCTGAAGGTAAAACAAATATCTACATTGGTGAAAAAGAAGATGGCGAGACTGGAGCTTTCGATTCTATCGAAGGATTGAATGAGTTCTTGACATCCAGCACACCTGCAGTTTGGCCTAAGAATGCTACAACAGAGCCGTCAAACTACAATATCTATTATTATTCGACAGATAAAGACTCATTATGGTTATGGGGTGGACCAGGAAATACAGGATTGGGTGCCAGCACCACCAAGAAATTTGGTGAGTATGAATTCAATGCCATCTATCTTGAATATGGATTCAAATATAAGAGATACACAGATTGGGACTTTACTACTGAAGCCACTTTGAAATTAAAGCAAACCAATGTATTCACTGGTTGTTTGCTAAGAGATAAAGCCGCTACAACCCAAAGTGGAAGCGTTGATTTGACTACTATCCAAGCTGATGAGAATGGAAACTACAGCATCTACATAGCAGAAAATTCAAATGGAGCAGTCAAAGCATTCAATAACTCCGATGATGCTGTGACATTCTTGACTCCTGTAGTAACTACAACTCCAACACCCGCAGATGAAACAGATCCACAAGACTTCAATGTCTACTTTACAGCTGATTTGAGCAATTATAACGAAGGTTGGGCAAATAGTAGAACCAACATCTTCTCTTGGGGAGGAGTCGGCGGTGAAAACTATGCTTTGAACAACAAAACATTAGCTAGTGTTACAGGAATAGAGACATATAAGTTTGCTCACGCATACTTCAAGTTCGGAAAGACTTATTCTGGATTTAGTGACTATGACAGAACAGTGGCAAATGAATTTACTCTAACCGGTAAAAACGATATCTTCAAAGGATACAAGCCTAGACTAGCAAACGGCGATGCAAAGGATGAACAAGTCGAAATAGATAAGACAAAGTTAGTTGCTGATTCAAATGGTCATTACAACTTGTTCTTAGTAGCAAATTGGAATTCAGAAAGTGGAAATACATTGAGTGCTTTCTACTCAGTAGAAGAGTTCAACCAACATGTCGGAACAACCACAAGTAAATAAGGAGTTAAACAAACAATTATGAAAAAGACATATCAATTAACATTGTTGAGTTTGGTCACATTGTCATTGGGATTAGCTTCTTGTAATGGTGCTGTTCCAATTGAAGGAAAAAGAAACGAAGCCGCAAGTTCTACTCCCAAGAGTACTGCTACTGAAACCGAGCCTTCTGATTTAAACATCTATTTAGCCTATGATGGTGAAAGGGCCGATAGAAGCTATGTATGGGGATGGTCGGATGATCCTTCGCTTCCTGGATCTTTATTCCCAGTATCATCAGCTGATAACGTGACATTTGAAAAGACCGGAGATGATATTCCGTTCATTCCTGTCTATTTGACATTCAATCAAGAATACGAATGCTTCGACACCTGGACTGATGATGTTACCGGAACACCTTCGTCTTCGTTCACCTTGACTGAAGACAATGTTTTTACCGGATTGGTCTTTAGAGATGCATCAGGTGATAAAAAAGATAAAAAAGGTGACTTAGTAATAGACCCTTCTAAGCTTCAAGTAGATGAAAACGGTCATAGAAGTATATGGATTGATGATTCTAAAGGCGTATATTATTCAATCAATGACTTCCCAGTAACTCCTGTAGAATCCGCCATCTACAAAGAAGTCAATAATTCTGACGGAACAACTTCATACACAATAGAATTGAACGCAAAGACAAAGAAGAACTTATTAGAGACACTTCCTGATGCATCCGCTATAAAATCTAAACGATTGACGTTAAGAATCTTTAGAAATAATGGAGCTGAAAGAAAATATAAACGCTCAATTTATTTCAAAAATGATGAGTGTGTATTCACCTCAGATAAGATTACATTAGTCTTGAATACCGATAAACCTTTGGATTTATCTTATAAGTATGTCATTTCTCTTTGTTACAATCCTCTTGATTTGATGTCCGACTTATCAGAAGTAGACTTTAAACCATATTATTCATCTCGTAACTTCGATATGAAGTATTACACCATGGAAAAACTTGGTGCGACTATTCAAAACGGAAACACCATTTTCAAAGTATGGTCTCCTTCCGCCACTGACATCAAGTTAAATCTTTATAAAGATGCAACAACCAAACAGTTAACTCAATATACGATGAAGAAAGATGAGAAAGGTGTTTTCTCAGTAGGTTTGGTAGGAAATCTTCACGGATATTATTACACATTCGATGTCAACAACTATGGCGACGTCACCAAGGATATTGCTGATCCATATGCATATTCATCTAACGCCAACGGAAAGAGATCTATGGTAGTAGATTTCGATAAGATTCATGAAGGTGATGAAGAATTTGCATCGGAGACTACAAACAAATGGGCTCCTTCCACAGATAACTATGCTGGAGTCACTATTATGGAAATGCACACTCGTGACTTCTCCTCTTCCACTTCTTGGAATGGAACAGCAGCAAACAGAGGAAAATTCAATGCCTTGCATGAATCAGGCACTTCATTATCAGATGGAACAAAGACCGGATTTGACTATGTCAAAGAATTGAAAGACAATGGATTGACCCATGTTCAAATTATGCCTGCCTTTGACTTTTCTTCAGTAGACGAAACAAAATTAGACGATTCCGATTACATAAACAAATCATCTGCCGGAATCTATAACTGGGGTTATGATCCTCAACAATACAATGCACCCGAGGGTTCATATTCTTCAGATCCTAGCAATGGATTGACTAGAGTCAACGAATTTTCTTCCTTTGTCGAAGATTACAACAAGGCCGGATTAGGAGTTGTAATGGATGTCGTCTACAACCATATGCCTTCATCCAATGGAACTTCATTCGAAGATGTCTTCCCCGGATACTACTTTAGAAGCAAGAACTCTTCTGGAGCTGGTGCAGATATTGCGTCTCAAAGAGGAATGGTGAGAAGATTCATCGTGGATTCAGTCGTATCTTGGGCTAAGAACTATCACATTTCTGGTTTCCGTTTCGATTTGATGGGGCTCCTAGATATGAATACCATGGTCGAGATTAGAAAAGCCTTGGATAAAGTCGATCCCAACATCTTGGTCTATGGAGAAGGTTGGTCCATGTTTAGTGGAGATCCAGATTACGGATATCGTCACTATGATATGGGTACCCAAGGAAACATCAATGCCGAAGGTGATAATTGGGTAGGTGCCTTCAACGACGACTATCGTGACGCTCTTCCTGGAAAGAACGACGACACTTCAGTTCGTGGTTACATTCAGCAAGCCTTAGGATATGCCGATGGCGAAGCTATCAACCAAACTAAGTTAGAAAAGATTTACTATGGATTGACCGGAACCTATTGGACAGGATCGACAGGAAGACCTACATACAGCAGTAAATCAGCTGATGGAATCGGAGCTTCAATCGCTTATGTCGAATGTCACGACAACCTCACTCTTTATGATCATTTCGAGTTATCTAGAACTTCTTCTATGACTGAGAATGACATCCATAAAGAAGTAATCATGGCAAACGACAACTTACTAGGATCATTATCCTCAGCCTTCTTCCAAATTGGACAAGATTTTGGAAAGTCCAAGAAAATCACAGATAAAGATTTGTTAGTTTCTAACACCTACTACAAAGATCCATTCACAAAGGGAGTTTACTACTCTCATAACTCCTACAACTCTTCAGATAAGTTAAATCAAATCGATTGGAATTTGTTGAAGAATAACAAAGACATTTCTACAGCCTTTAGAAAAGCACTGAAGAATCGTTCTACAAACGCTTTAGAACTCGGGTCATCTTATTCGTGTCTAGATTTCTACAATACTGAGACTGGTGGAAACTTCAAAGCCAAGCTAATCGACAACGATCGTGTCATATCCTATTCATTGGATATTCATGATGGAAATGAAGTAAAGACATACTACTTCGCTCAAAACTTCACCAATGAAGCTATTAGCTTCACACAAGCTGGTACTACAATTCCCGCTTATGGAACTGTTTCTTTAGTAAAGTAAAAAAGGGTGGTCTTTTAAATTCAAAAACATAATAATCAATCAAATTAACAAGTTTTAATTTCTAAAAGCAATGATATCGATTTCAAGTTAAGCAAGAATAAATACAAGTTGGGCAACAATTAAAAAACCTAAAGCCCTTACCTATTATATTGATAGTGCTTACTTTGAATCTAAGCAAACATCATCTTAGGAGGGACACTATGTCTCAAGGAAAAGAAAAAAAAGCAAAGAAGAGTTTCTTCGACAATCCTCTTCTTTCAACCAAGGTGAAGTCTGCAAAAGCTAAGATCTTCCCTGAAGGAGCTCTCGGTTACTTTGTAGGACCTACTTTGGCACTTCTTTCTAACTCTATCTTGTCAGGCTACTTGAATAAGTACATGACAGATGTACTCAACATGACTGTTTGGGCCAAGGACTTCTTAACATGGCTTCCTATTATTTCAGTCATCTTCGTCGTCTTAGGAAACATTGTCGTCGGACGTTTGATGGACCACTCAAAGACCCGTGCAGGAAAAGCTCGTCCTATTCTCTTGCTTTCCGCAGTTTTGTCTGTCGTCGCATTAATTGTCTTGTTCATAGCTACACCTTTTAATACTGAAGCATCACCAACTTCAATTATCACATTAGTAGTATTCGCCATCGGATACAACCTTTGGTTTGCTGTAGCTTATCCATTCTATTACACACCACATAGTTCATTGGTCACTCTATCTACAAGAAATAGTACTGATCGTTCTTTGTTGGCTACAATCTCCAATGCTACCGCTTTGGCAGCTATGGGATTGACTTCCATGATTCTTCCTTTCTTCATGGGATTGTTGTTTGTCGATAAGGAGGGTGGAATTGATTCTCAAGCTTCTTACGACCATTGGAGAATCTTCGTCATCGCTTTGATGGTAATCACCTTCATTGGAACTATCATCGAGTACTACTTCACTCGTGAAAGAATCACTGAAGAGTCCTTCTCCTTGCAACAAGGCGATGGAGCCGAGCAAAAGAAAGCTGTTCCTCTCTCCAAGCAAGCTAAAGTATGCTTGAAAGACAAATATTGGTGGATTATCATTTGTTTCTTCTTCCTCTACCAACTCGGTGGTATGTTGAAGAACTGCTCACAAATTTACTACTGCCAGTCTTGGTTTGCCATCGACGGAGTTTACTCTGCCGCTAATGGTGGGACCTTCCAAGGAACCCTTTCAATCATCGGTGCTATTCCTACTGCTGTAGGTATGTTGCTCGTATGGCCTTTGGCTAACAAGATTGGAAAAGGCAAGTCAATCTTATTCGGTGCTTTTATTTCAGTAATTGGTGGAGCTATCGGTTTCATCGATCCTTCAAACTTCGCTCTTGTAACTACATCATTCGTCATCAAGGCTTTAGGAAGCACTCCTGCTATGTATATCTCCCTTGCTTTGATGGCTGATATGCTCGATCATGAAGAAGCTGTATATGGAATTCGTACTGATGGTTTGACCATGACCGTCTACGGAGCCATCATGGCCGGTATGACTGGAATCGCCAATGGAATAATCAACGCCGTTCTTGTTGCTGCCGGATATAATAGTGCAAACATCATGGATAACATTGACAATGTCCAACAAGCTACACTTTGGACATTCATCGGTGGAGAAACAATCTGCTACGCATGTATTGCTATCCTCTTCTTCTTCATGAATGTCGAGAAGTTCTCTAAGATCGACCATGAAACTATCGTAGCCGATCAAAAAGCTGCTGCAGAAGCTAAGGGAATCACCTATGTTTCTGCCGAAGAGACCTTGAAGCTTCAAGAAGAAGAATCCAAGAGAATGTCTAGAGAAAACGACCTCAACGAACTCAAAGCTCGTTGTGAAAAGAAAGGTCTCAATTATGAGAATGAGTTAGCCGCTTACGAAGCTAAAGAAGCTGAAAAGGCAAAGTCCGCAGCTGAAAAGAAAGCTTATGCAGATGCTAAGAAGGCAGAAAAAAAGGCCAAAGCTGATGCTAAAGCTAAAGCCAAGTTAGATGCTATGACTGAAGAGCAAAGACACCAGGCTGAATTAGCTGAAAAAGCTAAGAAGGATAAGGCTTTGGAGCGTGAAGAGAAGATTGAAGCTGAGTTCGTTAAGCTTCGTGCCAAAGCTGAACCTTTCCGTAACTCTTTAAATGCATAGTTGATTCTATTTGAAAGTATATTAAAACTAAAAGCAATGCCAATCCCCCTAGGCATTGCTTTTTAATATTAAAGAAAAACTAATATATCGATTTTAAGAAAAAATAGGATGCCTGAAACGCATCGAATAAATTAGAAAAATCGCATTATTTCCACTTTTTGTAATTTGCTTGCTAAGATATACGAGAAGGTTTATATATCTTAGGAGGAAGTTATGGCAAATTTAAATATTTTTCATTATCAAAGTAAGAATTTTAGATGGACTAATGAGGATGGAAGCGTCTCTATAAGACTGTTAACAAAAAAAGGCTATCTATCTGAAGCTAAAGTTATTTACGGAGCTAAGAAATATAACAGCCCACTCCTAGAATCAGAGCCTATGAAGATAGAAATAGAAAATGATTCTATTCAAGTATTTGAATCGACTTTAAAGCTAAAGGATGACAGAAGATTTACCTATGCTTTTAAAGTAAAACTAGCTGAGGACAACAAAGAAGGCTATTTCTTCAGCGATGGGCTTCATACTTTAAATGAAAATAAAGATCCTATAGATAATTTCTTTCAAATATGTCATATATTCGATAGCGAGGAAACAATAATTCCTTCCATAGCAAGGAAAAAAGGAGCTGTCATTCAAATCTTCCCAGATAGATTCGCAATAGGTGATTATTCGAAGCCTTGTATGAAGGATGCAAATCTAAAAGTGGGTAACACACCAAACAGCCACTCCTTCTTTGGAGGTGACTTTAAAGGAATAGAAGATCATCTTCAATATCTCAAAGATTTAGGAATTACAACCATCTATTTAACACCTATATTCAAATCGTCATCAAACCATAGATATGATGTAGAAGATTATTTGAAGATAGACGATAGACTTGGTGGTGAAAAAGGTTTTAAGAAGTTAGTCGATAGAATCCATTCTAATGGAATGTCGATAGTTTTAGATGGTGTATTTAATCATTCTTCTTATAAAAATGATATGTTCCAGGATGTTATGGAAAATGGAAAGGAATCGAAATACTTCGATTTCTATTATTGTGATGGAAAACCAGATTTCAATAAAATGAATTATCTTACTTTTGGAAGTGCAGGATACATGCCAAAATTAAGAACTGAGAACCCTAAAGTAATAGAATTTGGTTGTAAAGTTTTGAACACTATAACATCTAAATACAACATAGATGGATGGAGATTTGATGTGGCAGATGAAGTAGCTCATGTATTTTGGATCAATGTACATCAAACATTAAGATCCATAAATCCATCTATTTTGATGATAGGAGAGGATTGGATGGCGAGTGAAAACTATCTTGAAGGAAATCAATTCGATGGAGTCATGAATTATCAATTTAGAAAGATTGCTATAGAATTGATAGCAAATGAAATAATAAATGCCAGAACAGCTAGAGAAAGATTGATAGATTTATTAGCTAGATATTCATGGAACAACGATTTATCTATGTTCAATTTGATTTCCTCTCATGATACGCCAAGATTCAAAACCTTAGCAGAAGGTAATGAAGATAAAACACTATTAGCAACCTTATTAGCTGTATCATATCCAGGAATGTTCATGTCTTACTATGGAGATGAGCTAGGAATGGAAGGTGGAAGTGATCCATTAAATAGAGCACCTATAGATTGGAATTCTTTGGATAAAAACAAAGAATTTCAAAACACCTATAAATCTATATTGTCTTTAAAACAACTAGAC
>ERZ1031719.359-NODE-359-length-19155-cov-4.771414_pt1 | contig 19155 bp, 32 predicted proteins | sample MGYA00516702_ERZ1031719 | MGnify/ENA primary metagenome ERZ1031719 (study PRJEB33719, sample SAMN04261227) | wastewater metagenome | biome: rural village; feature: human; material: feces | host: Homo sapiens | place: El Salvador | collected 2013-01-07 ...
TTGCACATGCCATTGAAAACGTCTCAAAAGTGCCTTATCCAATCTGTCCTGCCTATTTGTCGCAGCAATAACAATTTGACCATCTACAAGGTTGTCAAGAGCTTGCATCAATGCGATAGTCGTTCTTCCGAGTTCGCCATCGGCTCCCGCATCATTTCCTCTTGAGAGTCCTATACAGTCGATTTCATCGAGCATTAACACACATTTTTGACCCTTACAATAATCAAATACCCTCTGCAAATTTTGTGCGGTTTTACCCATATATGACTCAATCAAATAAGAAAAATTCAAGTATGCATAAGGTAGCCCCAACTTATAAGCAGTATATTTTGCAAATTCCGTTTTTCCTGTGCCCGGTTCCCCATAGATAAGAGAGCTGTTCATATATGGAATTCCGTATTCCAACAGTTTAGTTGTTGTTGTCACGCCACGGTCTATCTTTTCAAACAAGTCTCTTTGCTGTTTTCCGAGAAAATATCGATTCTCATTGAAATCTGAAACATCCTGCATTTTAATCAAGCCGTTTAAGCGTGGCGGTAATTCAAACAACTTTACTGAACCGTTTTCTAATAACTTTTTGTAATACGCAGTTTTATTAGCATTCTTTTTCGTAGTGTCATTGGCGCAACAACAGATAGCATGTCGTTTTGCGTCTTGAATTCTATTTTCGGCTAAGGCTTCGATACACTTCAGCATATCATTGTCCATTCCCATGATTTTATATACCTTTCCTTTCATAATTTTATTTACTGCCGTCAGCCCTCATCCTAACTAGAAGGTAATGACAGTGATAGACCTTGTAGGGCTTGAACCTACGACCGGACAGTTATGAGCTGTCTGCTCTACCCAACTGAGCTAAAGGTCCGAGACGTTAAATACGAAAGCTCGTCTTAACGTAATTATGATGACTTTATCGACTTTACCTGCTATGACAAGGTCTAATAACTCAAAAAATTCCTTTCGTTTTTCAAATGAAATACCACTTGCCACATCTTGAAATACACCATCAACCTTATAACCTTGTCTTAAAGTAAAAGTCTGTAAGGCTTCGATTTGATTTTGTAAATCTGATTTTTGTTTTGCGGTAGATACTCTAGCGTATAGATATGTTTTTCGCTCCTCTCCTTTATTCAATAACTTAAACACCGAGTTAGCATCCCATAACTAAAGTCACGGGATTTCCAGCTAGGCATAATTAATTCCTTCCCGTCGATCCGAACCCGTCACTGCCACGTTCTGTTTCATCAAGACTGTTGGTAATCACAGGCTTGACGTACAGTACGGGCAGAACCACAAGCTGACTTATTCTGTCGCCTCTGCTGATATGGTAGTCCTCATTCGAATGATTATACAGCTTGACGCCGATTGAACCCGTGTATCCTTCATCAATCAGTCCCGTTGAAGTAAGCCCGTGTTTGACATTGAGTCCGCTTCTGCTCATCAGAACACCCGCAGTGCCGTGTGGAAGCTGAACATGAACACCCGTGTCAATGAACACGTCGCCATGTGCTTTAGCCACCGTGTCCGTACACGAGTAAAGGTCAAGCCCTGCATCTGTTTCATGTGCTCTCGTCGGTTTCAGAGCTTTTTCGTCAAGCATGACGTTCATGAACATATTAGGATCATTTGTCTGAAATTCCAGTTCTTCTTCTGTCATCGTAAGCATCCTTCCCATTGATTCAAGTATCCGTTGGCCCGTTTGCTCTGTTTCGCCCTCAAGACGACTCCATCTGATCTGAAGTTTCTCAAGACGCAGACGATCGGCGGGGGATGCATTTGTATTATCATAATCCGCCTGCATTAATTCACCGAGCCGTTCGGTTTTTTGATAAATATCAAGAATTTTATCATTTATGATTTTTGCCGCTTCTTCCAGTTTTTCTCTTACGTTCATGCTTGCTCTCCTTTCCAAGGTCAACAAGACCGGGGAAAATTTCTTCCGCCTGGCTTATCGACAGACCCAGCTGATATGCGACCGAATGAATTGTTTCACAGTTTTCACGGCACCACTTTTCAGTGTCCTTTCTGAATTTAGCCACATCCATGCCGTATGCAGTCATCATTTTCTCAAGTCTCGCATAAGTGCATCCGAAGTATCTCATCATCTGATTTGCATTCAGGCAGTCTTTAACCGCCGATGCAAGGCCGTTACGGGAAATTTTAAAATCATAGACAACACCATTGTCTCTCAGTTCCTGTGTCATACGTTCCTGTGTCATCCCGGCAGAAAGCGCAACTTCCGACAAAGGAACGCCATTGTCAATCATTGTCACACGCCTTTTGAACGAGATGACCGGTTCACCTACAGGAACCTGATAACGGTACTTGCTGCACAAATCCTTCACACTCCCGACGGGAATATGATACTTGGCGGCAATTTCCCGTTGCGTGTATCCCTGCTGGCAAAGTCTGGAAAGTTCCTCAATCCCGATAATGTCCTTGGCACGGTCTTCCCACGTAAAACCACGTTTTTTAAGAAATGCCTTGAATTCAACCGTTGTGAAACCGTACTTTCTTGCGAGGTCGGTCAATTTAGTTGTTTTGACAAGACACTGCTTCAGCTCTTCATCAGTTACATAATCCGCCTTGCGTCCGTTTTGTGTGCCTTTAAGCACCGTTTGCACCGCACGTGCCGTCTCAATGTCATTTTTCCCGATGTCACTGTTTTCAGTAAGCGGGAAGACATCCCATCCATATCTGTCGGCTATATAAGACACCGCCTGCCCAAAATTCATTAACCTTCCACCTTCCGTTTTCTGAATCTCTTACATTAATTTTACCATTGAACAGGCGATATCCGCCACCAACGCATGATCAGCGGTGAATTTCTCCGACCGTGTTCTGGAGAACGTAAAGTATGCGCAGAGCGTGAATCATCGTGAATTCAACTGCATTCATTATTTCCGTGTAACTGTGCCGTCCTTCCGCCATCTCACGCAGTTCACCAATTCCTTCAGACACCTTTTCCGATTCTGTTTCAAGTGTTTCCACATTCCGAACCCCGTCGTGAAATTCCGTCTCAAAATCATCTTCAATTCCATCGGTGCTGGTCATCATAATGTCAACCAGTTCCGTATATATATTGTTCAGGCTTCCCAAAACCACATTGCATGCATCTGCCTCCGCAGGAAAGTTTTTCCTGTCAAGTCCGCTCAGCATACGGACAATCTCCGAGTCAAGCTCAAGATACCGTCGCACAAGACACCCTGCCGCAACTTCGTCCTGATTTTTGCGGGGCTTCTTCAGAAATTTCTTCATTTTCTTTACTTTCCTTCTGTGAAAGTGACTGTCTGCACGCTCGTATGAAGTCTGCAGATTCTGCCACGTCTTAGCTGAAATACCAGTAATTTTATCAAGATCTTCCGCCATCTCACGTGTCATAACCTCCCCTCTCGCAAAATCGTGAATTCTGTTCCTGCACCAATCTGTGTTCTTTCTCAGAAACTCCGTACCGCTCATGTTCACGGCCTTTGCACAGTCTGCCACGTACGAATACGGTGAAAACGAAAGTATTCTTTTACGTTTTGTAATGCGTTTCTTTTTCTTGTTTGCCATAATAAAACCTTCTTCTTTTATAATCGGCACTGTACTTGGATCCCTGTTTTCAAAATCTTTTTTTAACTTCTTTCTTAAGTTAATCGCTTCTGTTAATGTTATGATTTGCGGGAGTGTTTCCCAGTCTGTTTCAAGGTAGTACGTTGCAGTGCTACTTTTTTTAAGTTTGTCGATAATCCACTCAATATGCCTCAGAATTTCAATTTCGTTCATTTAATCATCCCCTTCCTGATTGCATTGTAGAATTCAAATGCGTGGTGCTTGTTGAAATGTAGATTGTTGCTCTCAACTGGAATTACCAGGTCCATGCTATCCCTGCTTTTCCTGTTTTTTAATCGTACAGTCAAGGAGTTGGTTTGCGCTGATTAACGCACAAGTGCTGGCGCTAACCAACTCGTATGCGTCTTCAACAGTCATTTCTCCCTGTTCATACTTTGTGATGATAAGCTCCAAATCCTTCTTCATATCCTTCATACTCAAATAGAATTCATTCATTATATCTTCTTGTGGCGTCGTTTCACGCCAGTTTTTTTCTCGGTATTTCTTTCTGAATTCCTTAATTTTCATTGATATTCCTCCATCATTCGCGCATGCTTTCCCTATGACAAGTACAGAACTTTACAGTAATTGTCCCAGATATAATATCCTCTTATTGTCTGTTGATGTCGTTCCAGTGCACCGTGTCCATCGGCTTCAAAAGCGGTTTCTTGTCCAAACGATTGACTGGGTTCCACTTTTCGTAGAAGATCAAAAATACTTTTTCTCCAGTATCTTTCTTTTTCGCCGACAGTCTTGTTTCAATCGGGCTGTACTTGCCTGGATGCCACAAGTCATCAACATCCGTGAATTCCATGGTTGTGATTCCCTTTCCCACCATGTTTTCCACCAGATCCATTTCGCTCATGTCCGCCATCTGCAAGATGGGTTTCAAATCCTTCCACGGAATTTCACTGGACTTTATTTCACCGGTCTTTTCTGACCTAAATATCACAGCCCACCCGTCATAGACGTATTCAACATCACGGTAAAGCGAATGCGGAATAATCAGGTCAGCATTGTCACCGGTATTCTTACCGTTGTTTTCTGCAGCATCATTAAGTAGTTTCAGAAATTCATTCAATTCTTCGTTGTTCATGTCATTCACAGTCCCTTTCTACTTTTTATTTATTGCCGCCTTCTTCAATATCCTTGATTGCCTTTTCCATATCTTCCGCATCGTCTTTATTGCGAGTACGGATATTGTCAATAAGCTTGTTACGGTTTTCCCCTTTGCTTCGTTCTATCTCCAGAGCGTTGAACGCATTAATGTATGCAGATACCGTCGTTCCCAGTCTCTCATCTACATAGAATGACCTTTTTATCATTTCCATACTTTTTTTCTTTCCGTTGATCGTCTTCCAACCACAAGATGGCAGCATAGCTAGAAGCATGGCAAAGTCTTTAGTTTCAATGGTTACTGATGAATTTTTTACAAACATTATTTTATTTTCCCTCCTCATACTTCTTGCTCAATTTCCGCAGCGTTATTGCGACCAAGCCCATATACGTTTTGCCTTCATCGCCTGGCATTGTAGCTATCAGTTCATTGACGAGATCTTGCGCAGCCTTTGCCCCTTCCTTTTTCTCAAACTCAAAAATCGCACGTGCCTGTGCCACTATATCCATAGATGTGCTCAAGTTTTCTTCAACCTCTTCGCATCGATTGCCAATGTCATCCCAAACCTTTTCAAAACTCATTGTTTCGTATTTGAGGAATGACGACATCGCTTTAATCTGTGCCAGCAATCCCACTGGTACCGGCACTAACGTATCATCTACTTTTTTGCTCATTTTAAATTCCCTCCAGTTAATTCTGTGGTGGTTTTCTTCCATCCACTCACAATCTGATTTATCTTCCTTTTCAATTATCATAATTTATGATTTTTCGTCAGCTAATAGATTTTTTGATATCCAGTGTTTCACGCTCATTGTTTACCGGATATCCGTCGACGTCGTGAAGCTCGTTCGTTCCTTTAACGACGTGACCTTTCACTTTTTCACCGATTTTGACGTTTTTATACAAATCATCATCAAGCGAATTGTATTTTTTGCCTCTGTATTTTACGATTGTCTTTTTCCAACCGATAATCGTGACTTTTTTGTCGACAACTTCGATATTGTCAGCTTTTTCCACTGAAGCGGTGTTGTATTTATATTGGGTGTACCCGCCGACACATAATGCGGTCACTATTGCTGTCGCAATGACAATTCCAATAATTTTTCCATAGCGAGACGAGGATTCAATTGCCATGATTATAAGCAGAAAGAGAGCAACAAGTACGAAAATTGCCATGATTATAAGCAGAAAGTGAGCAACAAATACGACAACTGCCTGACTTATGTAATAAAACATTTTTTATTCTTCCTCCAATATTTCGTCGCTCAACTCGTCAACTTCTCGCAAAAAATCGTACAATGCGTCATCATCAAATTCATTGTCATTTTTCAACTGTTCGATAACGTCGTGTTTTATATAAAAAATATAATCGTCATCATCATTTGCATCAGCTATTGCCATCAGTTTCTTGAGTATTTCTTCGTTAATTTGTATCATTTTAATCAATCCTTTTCTACCGCATATCCGTCGACGTCGTGAAGTTTATTTGTGCCTTTGACAACGTGACCTTTCAGTCTTTCACCGATTTTGACGTTTTTATACAAATCGTCGTCAACCGACTTGTATTTTTTGCCCCTGTAGTTAACGATGGTTTCATAACCGTTGTCCGTAGTTTTTTTGTCGATGATTTCAACGTTATTTACTTTTGCCACTGAAGCAGTTTCGTATTTGTATTCACCGTACGCGATTTTGCCCACTGTGACCACCATCACTATCGTACAAATAAACCCGAGCATCTTAATTAATTCTCCGTTGCTAGGCGAGAATGAGGATGCCATATTTATAAATGCAAAAAAGCAAATAGCCATCGAAATTCCAAAAATTAAAATTAATTCGTATTCCATTACTTATCCCCCTCTTCTTCAATCGTTCGTTTTAGTTCTTGCAACGCCTGTTTGTATTCGCATCCCAACAACGGTTGCTGATCCGTTACAAATGTTCCCGTCGGAACGATTCTGAATTCAAGTCCTTGCGACCCCATGTACTCGATTCGCAGTTTGAATAAGAACTTTTCGTTCAATTTTACGTTGCATATTTCAACCCTTGATTTTCCGTCCACGCAATTGTGTTGGGCAGTCCAATTTTTTTCAAACGTTACAAGACCTTTACTTGTCAACATTTTTTTGAGTTTCATTAGTCTTCCTCCTGCTCAATCGGTTCAATCGTTCTTCCTCCTCATCACCCCGCTAACCACCACTTGTAAAACAGATACATGAGAACACCACATGTAAAGAATGCTGCAGAAACAATGTGCTCATTCATCTTTTTCATTTGTCATTCGTCGTCTCCCGCCATTTGTTCTTTCTTTTATCAGTGCAAGCTTTTTCAAATATATTTCTTCGAGTCTGGTCCAAAACCTCGCCGGTACGCCCAATGTTTTTTCGAGTTTGTTTACGATTTCCATTGTCAGCAGCGTTTCCCCCTCCAAAAGCATCGCAAGTTCTTTTTGGCTCACGTGCTGTTGTTTCAGCACCTCTTTAATTGTTTTGCCAGGCGGTGTTGCGATAATTTCAAAACTCATCTTCTTCACTCTCGATATGCACCAAATCATTTTCATCAGGCAACTTCAATCGGCTAGCTATCTCTTTCAGAACACCACCATAACCGTATTGACGAGTGCCAGCAAGAGCTTCCTCCAAATCCTTCAAATGTCGCAAATTTATTTCATCATCAACATCATCATTTAAATAATCCTTTGATTTTAACTGATACTTTGCTACTTCCAAAGCTGCTGAATTCAATGCTCCTTTTCCTTTATTGTCATATATTTGCTTAAGACTTACCATTGGAGTGTAATCCAGTTTTGAAGCCCTTTTCCACAATTCAGTCCATTCATTTTGAGTGATATAATTATCATGGCCTTTGAAATACGTAGATTTTACCATTAGCAGCACGTGGATATGAGGATGATACGTCCCGTCTTTTTCGTTTACCGTGATTTCCGTTGACCGTACATATCCGAGTAAATTTTTCGTTACTTTCTTGTACTTCGACAACTTATTAAAAGCTGCTGTAAGTTTCAACGTTGATTTCAATTCTGTACCATTACAATTTTTTACCGTCAACTTTAAAAAAAGAAATTTCGCTTTCGGGTACTCTTCAATTGCAGTTTTCAAAACCTTCTTCAATTCATACGTAACTTTCAAACTCCGTCTCCATTGGCACATTGGGCATAACCGAGATTTACAGAACCATGCCTGATACAGTTTCTTTTTCCCTTTGCTGTCAAAAGCAAAGGCGAGTTTTTCAGCGCACCCGTGAACTCGATATGCTTTCTTGAATTTCAAAATTTGAAGGTAATCTGCATATTTAAGATTCTCAATCTTTTTTTGTCGCCAAGGTTGACGTTTCCCGTTTTTCTCGTCAATCATCCGTTCATCTTCGTTGAACTTAGGTAATTTAACTTCTTTGTTCATCTGTTGTCTTCTCCGTTTTCAAACGCAATCAGCCTTGTTATATATTCACGTGCTTTAATTAAATCATCAATTCCGTTTTTGTCTTTATATCTCACTAAGCATTTCAAAGCATTGCCTCTCAAAAACCCTCTTGTCTGGTCTTCGGAAATCAGTCCTTCCTCGAAACGGTCGATTAAGTCTTTGCCGTCTTCGCCCGTGTAACGTTGCGGGTAGTTATATTTGGTTGTGTCGAGTATGAGTTCTCTCGGTCCGCATTTCACGAAACCTGCTTTTTTCAACTTTTCAATTGTTTCTTCTATTTCCTTGGCTTCTTCAGCCGCTCTTTTTTCCAATGTTTCTTCTGTCATTTTTCTTCCTCCTCAATCAGTTCGATTGCAAGCACTTCATCAGCACGAACAAAAATGTTAGGATTCACAGTCTCGTTGTGCTCAGTCCAAGCTTTAATAATTCCGTTTTTGGTTGCAAAAAGACCCCGTACTTTAATTTTTACAATATTGGCAAACCCGCTTTCATTCTTCAAAAAATGTGGGTTAATTTTGCGGTACTCTCCATGTTGGTTACGGAAGGTAATATGATGTGCTCTACACGTGATTTTAAACTTCATTTTTCTTTCTCCTCTCTTATTGAACCCGTGTTCCTTGGAAAGATAACGTCTTTTGTTCAGTTGCATGTACCTTTATGCGGTCATAGTCCTGCAATCCCCATGTTCTGATCTCTTCAAGCGTTAATGTTGTGTCAAGTGTACGTGGGGCTTCACTGCTGTTACCGACAATTACCGTAAGCTCCGTTGTGCCGTCTGAAAAATCCATGAGAACATACCACGCTCTCATTGTGTGCGGTACTCTTACCGCAAATCTCGTTTCAGTCATTTTCCCCCTCCTAATCAATCCATTCAATTGTAAGAACGTCGTTGGCATTGATACGAATATCAGGCCACTCGCTTCCGTTTTGCTCAGTCCAGATGCCAACAAAACCATTTTTGATTTCAAAATACCGTGCTTCGATTTCTCGAAGGTACTCATTAAGTTGTGGACATTCACCTGAGTACGTATATGCTCTGCATATGATTTTATATTTCATTTTTCTTCCTCCAAAATTTCGTCTTTCAAATCTTCGACTTCACACAAAAAATCGTACAATGCGTCATCATCAAACCCGTTGTCATTTTTCAACTGTTCAATAACGTCGCGCTTTATATGAAAAATATAATCGTCATCATCGTTTGCGTCAGCTATTGCCATCAGTTTCTTGACCAATTCTTCGTTAATTTGTATCATTTTGCTCAATCCTTTTCTGTTAAAAATCTGTTATTTTGCAAGTTTTTTTGTGACTTCGTGATATTTTTGTATTATTTCGTTCGGCTGATATTTCGTAAAGCCCGTCCATGTTTGTTGCGTTTGTGCATCATTGATAATCGTTGGCTGTTTGCTCTTATTGTTCTTCCAAATATGGGCTTTCATTTTTATTCAGTGTTTTGTCTGCTAATTTTTGCTTTTTGTCGTTCCAACCAGTTTTATAACCATCAGACCACCCTTTTTTATACTGTCTGTCCAACTCTCTAGCTAAATCTTTAAAATACGGTTCTTGGCTTTCAACCATGATTTGAATTGATAAATCACGTTTGAAATCTCTCAATTGGTCAATAGTCATTTTCTTGTCAAGCTCATAATAGTGAACAAGATTTTCTGCGTCTGATTCAAAGCTGTTGTTATCATTCATATTAGCTCGTCTCCTTGCTTTTTATTTATCGTCTAGGAAAAATCGTTTAGGCGTGACCATACGATCATACATACCTAATTCTTTTCTTCTCAAGTCGTCATATTTTTTGTGCTTCATTCATTTTCTATTCCCCTCTTCTTGGCCAATTGAAACAGTCGCCAGTGATTTGGGCAAAAATCGAACCCGTTATGTCTATGTGCGCAATCATCGCACAGATTTAAATCACACGTTTCGTATCGATTCTGATTAACAAATTCGTTATAGGAATAACGACCACATATAAAAGCTGCATCCCAGTATTCCACGATGTAATCGCATAGCTTGGTAGCAATTTTTGCATGACAACAGTCACACAGTTTAGAGTTTTGGAAATCAATTTTAGTAATCATTGTTCAAATTCTCCTTCCTCAAGCAGTGCTTTCAGCTCGGTCACTAAGTATTTCTTCATTCGTCGTCTTCCATCATAGCTGTCAACGCTGCCTTCAGCACCTCTTCAGCGCTTGCTCCGTTAAGTACTTCGATCCTGGCTCTCAAAGCAAGCATATCACCGGCAACATCATTGGCAACGGCTTTATCAAGACTATCCATGATCCTTCTAAGAATCATTTCATACCTGTTTTCTTTTTCAGGCAGCTCAGCACACGATGCATACACTGCCAATGCCACAAAATCTTCTTTGGCAATTTCAATTCTTCGATTCGTCATTTATTCATTCAAACCTCTCTTCCACAAATGCGTGTATTTTCTTTTATGAACCGTTTTGTTTCTTCCACGTCTGTTTACCCGTTCATTGTCTGAACTCTTCTCTATGGCTTTCATGTGAGCCACAATGATATCTCTGTTTAAACGCACAAGCAAGTCATGCTCTAGTTTAGAGCTGATGAGCCCGTAGTCTCTTGTGACACGCATCCTTTTTATCCTTCTATTTTATGCAGAAGCCTGTCAATTTCAGGCACCCCGCAGCGGATGCATTTGGACTGGATCACTACTGCCAAGTAATCTATATCCTCACATTTTTCGAACGCCTCTCTGGCATCGACCCACGTTCTCCAACCGTACATGTCGCTATAAGCAAAGTATTCAGCATTCACCCAGTCCCTGCTACTACCTCCAAGACATTCAAGCACCAGCGATGGTTCCCACCCTTCAAATACCTTGTCAATCACTTTGCTATCAGCTTTGAAAATATATCCCGTAACGGTCTCAACTCCAAAAGCTTTAAGAACTTTATTATGAACATCAATAAGCTTTTCATACGGAAGTTCTTCAAGAACATTCTTAATTTTCTTTTGCAAATCAGCTTCTGCAATCATTTTCTACACCTCTTCTTGAACAATTCTGTTCGTCATGATACCGTTTATCTTGACATATACAAGAAAATTTTTCATGCTATCACCTCATTATGAAAATAAATTTTATTTCAATTAATTCCAAAAAATCTGTCAATTACGCCCGAAAAACATAGCTATGTTTTCACGATTCCACTTGTACGCATTCCTGCCTAAATCACAGTTCTTGGCTTTGCCGTAATCTTCAGCGTTCAATCTGAAATCCCCGTATATACAGTCAGCCCTTGAGGCGTGCTTAAAATAGCGTTCATCAAGAACAAGAACATCCTTTACCGCATTATACGTATACTTGCTAATCAAATAAAAACCACCGCCACAACCGGCGCATGCCTGAAGTCTGCATCCTTCACCGTCATTCAGTTCCACGATCCGCACCTGGCACTTCTTTTCTCCGCTTTCACTGACAAACTCACGGCTCATGTTAAGTGCCTGGGAATCACTGGGCTGATACCTGTATATAAGCGACTTGGATTTTTCTTTTGATTTAAATTCAATCCCATATTTCACTGACATTTTCTTTTACCTGCTTTCTCAAAAACATCTTCCGAAAACGTCCCCCACTTTGTGACGAACACATTCTCGAAAAGCTTGTTCCATCTGTTTTTGGATACAATCCTGTTATACTGCTTCTCCGCATACAAGACGGCAACCGGACATCCGTTTTTTATCTCATACGGTCTGATAATGTAATTTATTACAGTTTCGACGTTCTGCCCTCTTCTTGTGTTACGGCCAAGACTCTGCTGATAGTTAATGTCACTGGCGGGAAGATCCAGATAAATCGAAGTGTTGCTTGACTTTGACTCAAAAGCCGTTGCACCGCTCTGATACTGAACGAACACGGGACTTTTTCCGTCATTCTCCGAGAAATAGCTTGACGAATGTCCGTTGACTTCGAACCATTTCATCCCCTGTTCGGCAAACTTCTTCTTCAGGCCTTCAAGTGTAACGTCAAAATTATAAAAGACAAGAGGCTGACTGACGTCCTTTTTCCTGCACAATCTGATCACCGTATCGGTCACGTTTTCATCAGTTGTGAGCGTCTTCACGTAGTCAACACACTTTGTCGTGTTGTCAGAGTAAGCTCTCTGTCTGTCCATTTTCTCAACCTGAGCCAGTCTTTCCAGACCTTCAGGACTCAATGTGACATTCACGTCCGCAAATTCGTTTTCAGGGATATGAAACGTCTTCGGAGCGTCGGGAGCATAAATTATCTGTTTCAGCTTATTCACGACTCTCCGTTTATCAACGAACATCTCTCCATGAATTCGGAACGTCTCGTCCACGATCATATGATTGATATCAGACATGTTAAGCCCACGCTTGAATGCGTTCTTGAAACCGACAATCTCTTTTTTGTAGAAATCGTTTCGACTATGATAATCCCCGTTTAGCACAAGATACCCCACCGTATCAAGAATCGACGTGTCAAACGGCGTGGCTGTCAGTCCAAGTATTTTCAGCTCTTTGTCACTGTTATCTTCAAGATGTCTGAAAATCTTTCTGAAATTACCGTTAGCCGTCTTGGTTGCATCACGAAGCTGCATATGTGTTTCATCAAGAATCAGAAGCGTGTCCTCCTGTTCCAGCTTTTTCAAAAACTCCGCATACATCTCGGGTTTCTTCGTCTTCATAACGTTAAGCCCCGCAAAAGTTCCGACTTCCTGTCCGTTTATCGGAACAATGTTCATGCTGATTCCGTAATGAATTTCGCATGAATCCACCGCTTCCCTGAATGAATTGTCAAGGCGCTTTGCCTTGGGGGCGATTATCATTATCTGAATTCGCCCGTTCTTTGCAAGCGCCCGTGCAACCTGCATGGATATGATTGTCTTGCCGTACCCTACAGGAAGCTTAAGCAGCGTAAAGCGATTATGCTGAACGTGTTGAAGTGCGCCGAATGCAACGCCCTTCGTCAGCGTATCTTCAAAATATTCCTTTGGCAACATTGCCTGGAGCCTTCTTTCCTTAAAATTTCTTTTTCGCATATAACCCTGATTTCATTGATTATCAAAAATCACTTTAATCCTTTTGATGACAACTAATACATTCAGAATGATCAGCATTGTCAAATAATAAATTATGCAACTAACGATTTTTAAAGCGATAGATTCTTTAAAATCACAAATAATCAGTGCAATAAATGATCCAAAAAACAGTAACAAAAAAAGTATTAGTTCAAAGATAGTTGTATTAACAGTTTCCTTCAACAACTGCTTATGATTTTCGTTTTTTACTTTGCCAACCGAGCATAAAACGCCTAGACTTAATAAAAGTATCGTGGCTAGAACTGAAAGCATCATATCCAAGTTGATAAGAATATCTACATCAATACATTTAAGTTCAGAAAGCCCGATGGCTAACAACAGAGTTGCTAAAAAAACGCCTATTAGCTGTAAAGGATTTCCTTTAAACATGCTTAAATGTTGAATGAAAATTTGTCTAATATCCAAAAAATTGCTATTCTTCACACATAAACATGAACATAAGATAACAAAACTAATTATAAATAAGATAACTGAAATTACATTCAAAAAAATTCTCCTTCTTTCCTTAAGATTTCTTTTTATTGTAACATTAATTGTCTTTTTTGTCAATAAAAGTAAATAATAAAACACGGTTTCTCACCGTGTTCATATCAATACCTTTATGCATGAGGGAAGAACTGCAAAATGTTCAACTTAGCAGAAAAGGGGACTTCGCAAAGTTTTGCTGTTCTTGCTTTCGATTACATTGATTATTATATCATCACATCAAGTTTTTGTAAATCATTTAGACAACTCCTGACCACCATCAACTAAAGTTACGGGATTTACGGCTAGTCGTAATTAAAAAACCACGACATCTCCGCCGTGGTCAAACACATCATTGCTGCTTCTGAAAATGATTTTTCATTCAATTCTGCTGACGGATACAAGTTTTCCGCTGTTCATTCCATATCTAACATTATAGGCTTTAAAGCCCTTGTTTTCCGTTCCGTTCGCACTCACGCTGTACTGAACGAGAACCGTCCCGTTGATAGAATCCCCGTCTGAATCGTCCATGAACACATCTGCACTTGTCATATCTGACGTTGCATTCATCGTCTTTACTGCTTCAGCACTTGCCTTGGATCCATTGCCGAAAAGTAAAGCGTCATTCAGAATCTGCGGCATCGCATACATTGCATCAAGTTTTCTGCGGTTAAGATAACTCTTTGCGTCATTATACGTAAATGCATTGTCAAAAAACTTAACTGAAACACCGGCAAGCGTGCCTTCGTCAAGCTGGTGGTCTGCAATCGCCTTTAACCGGTCATTTCCGCTCTGCTTCATGCTCTCATAGGCCGAACGTCTGACTTGTTCCTTCTTTGCGTTAAAAGCCTGTTTCGCCTGTTTAAGCGTACGTGTGCTCTGAGTTGTCTGCTGATATACGTCAAGTGCCTTGTGCAGACTTGTGAAACTGAGAAAAGCTCCGAGGGCAAGCACTGCGCTTAGCAAAGCTATCACTGTATCCTTCTTCATCATTTTGCATCCTTCCCTGTAATCTGATAGGCCACATTCGTGAATCCTCTGTCGCTGAACGAATATGTCCCCCAGTAATATCCCTTGCGGTTCACATTGCCGTTCATGATCGTGTCCCCCGGCACGTCATAGTCCACCATAATCAGCGTCTGAATCGTATTTTTGTCACTGTCGTAACTTCCGAAGCTCACTTTTACATCATTTACACGTTCTGCCACGGGCGTCCCGTCACCCGCCTGACTGACTGTCGGTTCCGTGTCCGAAAGAACCTTGTCGGCCAGCAAATCTCCCAGTTCCTTTCGAACCTTGATTTTGTCTGTGTCATATTCCTTTTTCCCCTGTACAGTATAGGCGGTTCTGACCCCGTCAGCCAGTTTTTCGCCCGTTTCCCGTTTTTCATCAGTTAAATTGAACGTTCCCACACGCTTTGCAAGAGCGTCCATGTAGTTCTGCACCGAAAGGCTGTCCGTTTTTGCCTTAATCTGCTCAGTTTTCTGCCTGTTATCCGCAATCTTCTTCTGATTGTTCTTATACGTTCCATTCAGATTAATCAGCGCAAACACCGTAAAAACAAACACATCAAGCACTGTAAGCACTACTATTGAAATCTTCTTCAATTCCTTTTCCACCTCATTTCTTCACGGGCGTGCAGAATGTCGCCGAACTTGACGGGTGTGAAGACATCACGTACTTGTAGGCACGTTTGATTACGCCTTTGTCCGACCCCATTGAGTAAACCTGTGTGTCGTCTCCGTGCCAGTCCTCGGCAAGAATGACCGTATGTCCGCTGTCGCCTGTTCCGCCTGCCGTAACGATTGCGCCCTTCTTGGCATCTTTCTTGTCTATTTCCTTAAGATATTCATGTTTGCCTTTGGCATCCGTTGCCATTGTAGCCGTGTTCCAGCTCATGTTTTTAGGAACTTTGCACCCGCTTGTCTTAAGCACAGTCCACACGAACCCAGAGCAATCCGTATATCCGTCCTTCTTTATGTCGCCGACGCTCCAGTCCGCATCCTCGCTCTTGTCTGAAACAAGACTGGCCTTGTGCGTCTGCTGATAATGACCGACAAAATATCCGACCATCTGCCCTGCTATCTTCTCAACGTCACCGTCATTTTCACTCGGCGTCTGTGTTGCACATGAATCAGAAGACAAATCCGTCGTTGAGTCCGAAACATTATCCGCCACGTCATCTGCACCGTTGTAAATCGCATATCCTGTAGTCACGCCTCCAAGATATCCACTTTCCGAGGCTGTAAAATAGCCGTTCGCCTTAAGCGTATGCACATATGCCTTGAGATCCGCATCCTTGCTTCCGCTTTTGGTTCCTTCCTTGAGGGCCTTGGGCACCGCCTTGTAATATCCGCTGATGTAAGTTTCCGCAAACACTCCGTAATTCGGAAAATAGAAATATATGCCGTCACCTTCGCCATGAGCGCTCCCTTTTGTGACACCTTTCTTCGCAAGCCATTCAGGGATGCCTCCCCCTGCTGACAGACCGCCGAGATTAAAATGATCACAGTTTAAAGGGGGATTTGCATTGAAATCCTGCCCTGATTCCTGTGCCCACTGTGCATAGATGAGTCCTGCATCCATCTTGAACCCCCATGACTTTTTGCCTGCCTTGGCGGCGGCTTTTGCAAGCTTTTTGACGTCGGCTCTGCTTAAAGGTGGATTGTTATTGTCCCATTTGACGCTTACGTCCGTATGCATGTCCCCGTTGCCTGTCACTTCGCCTGTCGAACCTCCGTCACTGTCCGAGTCACTGTCGGTGTCCGTCTTGCAGACATTACGGTTTGGATTGCCACGTTCTGTGACATAAGCAGAAACATGAGGAACATTAGCGGTCATTGCCATCAGTGCTCCCGTTGCGACAAGCCATTTTTTCAACTCTTCCACCACCTTCCGCCAGTTTCCTGAGATTGGCAAGGTTTTTCTCACGCATTCGGCGTTTCTTTGCCTTGACTGCTGATTTTTTGTGCTTTTTGTGCATTTATTTCACATCCTTTCAAAGTATAAGATGAGTGTCGATTACCGCCGACCCAAAGTCCCTTGCACGATAGACAAAGAAACGGCTCGTCATATTAGCCGACAAATCATCAACAACCATCTTCGAAAGCGGACGGTTCCATGAATAGTTGATGTTATCCACGGCCTTGGGCGTCACCCCCCCGACAACAATCAAATCCTGCGTCGACAGAGGATGCACAAAACTGTCCATTGTTTTCACGTTGTTTTCTTCATTCTCGCGTTCTTCAAACGTCGTAATCAGTCCTATGCCCTTGCTGTCAAGCACATCTCTGTAGAACTTGAGGATCTTCGGATTTATCTTCACTGTGTCAAGTCCGGTTACAACCACCATGTCTCCCGGTGCCGCACGATTGACTACATATGCAATCGTATTGAGAAACATCACACCTTTCAGCACCGGGTCATTCTTTGTGACATGCGACAGATCATAGTAGATGTTTCTGTCACTGTAGCTGAAACTGTCGGGGAAGTTGGTATGTTCACTGAAAATATTCGGGTATCTTCTGCATGTGGTCTGCACACTGTCCTGCAGAAGTCTTGCCTTTCCGCCCGCAAGCTCCCCTTCCTTCATCTTCTCAGCCACAAGCCCGTTCAGCTCTGTGGTCGAGAAATCAGATATAGTCGGAAAGCTCTTGTGATTCTCGCTGTTTGCAAGTATGCGCCATGCCTTAGTCGGTTCTGATTTCGGGTCTGCAGAATAAATGCCGTTGCCTCCTGCGCGGTAAATCAGCCATTCGTACAGACGCTTTCTGAGCATTGCCTTTATCTCAGGATCCTGAACGTTCGTTTCAAGCAGCATCATTATCATTTCAGTTACCTTGTCAAGATTGGCGTTTGCGTCAACATCAACAGTTTCCTTCGTTCCGTACACTTCAAGAGGATTTACTGTATAGTTAGACATATCAAGAACCTTTGAGTTTTCAAAGTGATAGTCAAACGGGACAAGATTGATGAAATGCGTACGTGTGCCTGTTACAAGCCAGTTGTCCTCGGCTATTACGTGTGCCCACGCAGACCCCATGTTTGAAATCTGAGCTGCTCCTTCAACCCCGCCGATTGAGATATAGCCGTTAATTCCGCCAGTCATCACCACTGCATGACGTATTCCGCCGAAATCAATCAACGAAGCGTTGTTGGCAATCAGTGAATGCACGTCGATTCCGCAATAAGTTGAATGCTCATCGGAAAAACCGCTTGACGGAAGAAAAAGCCTGTTGCTTGCCACCGTCTGCATATCAGAATTGTGCCATGCGTCCGCTGAAACTGTCGTGAACAGCGAAAAATGAGTGTCAAGAATGTGGGAAGTGCGTCTAACGAGCATGATTCCCTTGATTGCGTCATCCTTGTACGTCTGTTTGAGTTCTTTGACCGTTTCCTCAAGGTTTTCGGGCGTGTCGGAATACACAATCAGAAACGCATCCGAATCGATAATCGTTTCTTCTTTGGCTAACTGCTTCGTGACCGCCAGATCCTTGTACTGCAGATCCTTTTTTGAACCTTCCCTGAAATCCTTCATATCCGTATTGTCAAGAGAAGCTGCCTTCTGTGTCAGTTTCTTGGCGAAAATCTCGTCTTCGGTCTTCTTGCCCATGCCCTTTTCTCTCAACCCCAGCGCGATTTTTCCGTGTTTCATAGGTTGAGACGGAATGATTTTGTTAAACCACCCGATGCTTTCGGGATTGTGCGTTCCGTATGCGATTTTCACGTCAAAAATCGTCAAATACCCGACGTTCGGCAAATACACATAGCCATCGAATTCGACATAGCCGTCATCGTTTACGAAACCACTCTGCCCTTTAAAATTTGCTCTGCGTTTTTCGGCTCTTTTCTTTTGAGCCTTGATTCTTTTTTGCCGTTCCGCCTCTTGCGGGTCTTTCTTTTTGAATTTTTCTTTCAGTTTTCCAAGCAATCGCTCACCGTCTTTCTTTTTTTGATAACAGGCAAGGCGGGAGTCGAACCCGCCCTTTGAAAACCGCTTTGCCTTCAGCCCATGACTTTGCGCATGAATTTTTTAAATTCTTTTTCCTTCAAACCGTAATACGTAGTCACCAGTCCGCGCTCCCAAAAATTACGTTGCGCATTGCTTTTGTTCCTTAACGCTTGAGCACTCGGAGAAGCAATGACGACAAACGTTTCAAGCGTTTGAGCGTTCTTAATGCTTTTCGTAACTCTTTCAATTTCACTAATTCTTTCCTCCATTTCGGGAGTAGCGTTGCGTGCCGTTTCTTTTCGTCTGATTTTCGGTTTTCCAATGAACGTCATCGTCGTTCTGACGGTATCTCGTTCAAGAGAACCCAACGCTTCCTTGTTCAGCTTTGAAAGGTATTCAAGCTCATCATCAAAGCTCGTCCTCGAAACCTTTCCTTGAACCTTGAACGTGTTGAAAAACCAGCGTTTTTTGTGGCTTATCGTTTCGATTATGCTTT
>ERZ1031719.362-NODE-362-length-19095-cov-9.889076_pt1 | contig 19095 bp, 19 predicted proteins | sample MGYA00516702_ERZ1031719 | MGnify/ENA primary metagenome ERZ1031719 (study PRJEB33719, sample SAMN04261227) | wastewater metagenome | biome: rural village; feature: human; material: feces | host: Homo sapiens | place: El Salvador | collected 2013-01-07 ...
AACGGTGAATCTTATCAGTTTAAAGCAACATTAGATGGACACAACTTAACGGGATCGGAGACAATAGATTGGTCTATTCAAGGAAATACTAGTAGTAATACTAAAATCAGTTCTACTGGTTTATTGGAAGTGGGTTCAGATGAAAATAGTAGCTATATTATTGTTAAGGGAATATCATCAGTCGAGGGTATTGTAGAATTGTTTTTAGAACTACATGCAACTAAAGAAAACATCATAACAAAACCAATTATTAATATAATTATTTTCTTCATAAATCAGTCACCTTCAATTAATAATTACGAATATTTTTTCTTATCTAAAACCTCTTTTAAATCCTCTAACGAATTACAATCATGATATTTTTTATTTTCTAGTAATTTAATTATTACATCCCTAAAAATAGTTAAATTTTTATTATAAATGGCTATATCGCCTTCTTGTTTACTACCATGAGCAATAGCACTTCTCAAACCATAGAATTCTTTCAATTCTTTTATTTGTCTTTTAATATCATCATAATTATTATTAAGTATTAATGCAGTCGATTCAGCAATTTGATTTTGAATACTTTGAGTTATTAATCTAGTTTTGTCTGATTTAAAAATAGATTCAAAAGCAAATGCTATCTCAGCACATGACAAATCCAAATAATGTTCTTCAATCGATCTACCTGCCCAAATCAAAGAACGAATAATTCTTTGCTCTAGATCATTTTTATTATTTTTACAAAGAATTTCCATTATTTTTTTAGCATATTTATAATCAAACCATGTTTTATCCATCACAATTGGAATATCATTCATATTGATGATAGAAAAATTGCTACTTGCTTGCGTTTCAGAAATTGCAGTATAAAAAATCTTATTTGAATTATTTTTTACTCTATCAATATACGAACGTTCTGTCTTATATATACATAAAAATCTTAGCACATTAATCATCTCATCTAAATCGGATTCAAATTTTTCCTTAGTATAATTTGCATCATAACATCTGTATTTCTTTACAAAATAAAGCATATGCTCCTTTTTGTCAACGTTGTTAAAATGACTTAATAAAAGATCTTTGCATGAAACATTTGTTATTTCATTCGCATAAGTACCAATATAATCTAACGAAACAAAAGCTATATTTTCAAAATCTATAATGTTTTCTTTACATTTTATTCCGTATATAGGTGCAATGTAATAAAAATCTTCAGATTTTACATATTTTTCATTTACAATCTTTTTTAAATCGGCCTCATTAGGATTAAAAAAGAACAAATCTCTTGTATCTTTTTGAAACTGATCAAAACTCACTTGTTTTTTATCAACTTTTAGTTGTTTATATAATTCATAATATAAATCATTAAATGTTTTAATGTCATCGCCATAAATAACTATTGAAGGATTAGTTTTTAGTTTTTCAGTATCAGTTTCAGACTTAATATTTCCAGTATATGTAAACTGAGAAATACTATCATCAGAATTAAATGTTTTGCTTCTTTGATTGATTATTATGCTAACCATTTTATTCAAAATATCTTGTATTTGCGACATTGTTTTGACCCTCCATTAATTATTTTTCACTGCTGACCATTTTATTTTCATCATAATCATAAAGTGGAATAGTTTTGTTGTTTTTCATGTTCTTTACATCAAAAATAGTTAAAAGAGGTAAAGGTTCGTGTGATTCTATGGTATTAAAATGATTATAAGGACAATATAAAATCAAATAGTCTAAATCAGAATCAATAAATTCATTAATAAATCTCTTATCTAAAAATACTAAATGTGGCTTGCCAGCAGCAACTTCGTCGTTTTTAACTATGGTTTCAATATATATACCACTTGTCTCATCGGCAACGAGAAAAATCATCTTTTTATTTGGATGATTTTTTTTATAATCCTTTAACTTTAATAAATGTTTTCTGACAGTTCTCTGAAAACTTGAATAATAGTTTTTATAGTTGTGGTCCTCATCTGTAGGTAAATCTGTAACAGCATTCATAAAGAATCTTTTTGCATTTGGAAACATTTCTCTCATAGCTTCTACTTCTTTTCTCATGCTCCTTTGTCTTGAAAGATTTGGATTAATCTTTCCATCAGGAGAATGATCATCAATTCTCATTACTTCCATCAATAAAGAGTCTTCTTCATTAATAAAATCTGGCGGAAACTGGGATTTAGAATTATCTATCCACTTCTTAAAGCACTTATTACCAAGTATATCATCTATAATTTTAGCCGTTGCATAATAGTTATTAGATCCTTCTTCATCAGAAAAAATGAAACATTGACTAGAATCTAGTTCATGAATATCTTCTAAAATATTAATTTCAATATCATAATCAAGTTTCATTTTTTTCTCCTTAACTAAGTTTTTTTATGATTATATTATTTAGATTTGCATATTTTCTAATTTTCTTTTCATTTTCAGCACTAACATTTTTTCCTAAATAAATAGTCTTAATCTTTGGAGCTTTAGGCTTTTCATTTGCGTGGCCTAAAAATCTCCATTCTTTTTGATATTCCCATTTTTTATATTTTGTTAAAAACAATCTTATAAAATGAGATGAATCAGCTTGTATTAGACCATTGCTGAATCCAGTTATCATTTGACCTATAAAAGAACCAACTAGTTGCATAATAATATTCGTTTCTCTTTCATCTTGATAAATAACTGGTAATACATTCTTTGCTAATTCATAATCACTTAAATCGTATTCTATACAATAGCCAGTTGATTTAGCAGCATAATTATCCCACATATAATCAATATCATTAGATTCAGCTAATGAACATATTCCTGTTTCTTTTCTAGCATTATATGCAATCATAAACAATGGTTTTAATTGACTACTTATTTCTGGCTTATCTAACATTTCAGGGATATTTACTATCCAATTAACTAATGGGGCAACATTAACACCTGGAGGTGCCATTTCTTGCAACTCTAATGACAAATCTAACATGAAATTAGCAGGAACAGTATCATCTTTTCTTGTAATAGCAAGAATCTTATTTTTAGCTATTTCATAGTTTTCCTCAGTAGAATATGGCTTTATTAAATCAACGATTTGATTTACACATTCTCTCTTAAGGTTATTAGTAATTAAATCAATGAGTCTATCAAAATCAACTGTAGTTAAGCATTCAGTTTCATCATCTTCTTTTTCAGCAGGACATAAGAAAATATAATCATTTTCAAGCATTTCAAATGTATACTTGTCAAATGGTCTATACTTATATAGCAATTTAGGTCCTTTATAATCGACACTAAATTTACTAAGTATAATTTGATTTAAATAATCTATCTTTTTTTCGTTAGTCATCATACTTTTTAAAATTTTCTACTTGTTTCATTATTTCATCATAAGCGTCGTCGATTGGTTTTTTAGGTGGATAGCCATTGGCCAAAAGAATCTTCGTCACTTTTTCAGTGTCCGTGAATGTTCTCTTGGTTGAGCCATAAACCAGTTTGAACCCTTTGAATTTGTGTCCGTTGTGGAGCCTTTTGATGGATTGCTCATTCTGCCTTTCGGAGGAATATCTCGCATAGATTACGGCTATCTTACTTTCTTGTTTTTTCGCCATTTGCAGCCCCTCCTCTCCACAAATCAATCATCATGTAAACGTCTTTTGCCATTTGGGAGACATCCCCCATCTTCTCGAACACGTGCCTATAGCTCATGATGTTGATATTGGAAATCAAAGCGAAATAACGGATGTACTCCATGACGTCCCATCTGTAGTAGTCCTTTTCGCCCGCAATTTGATTCCTTAGCAATGGTATTGACTCTTTGTTTAAGGCGAAGTTTTCTTCCTGAAGAGAGATGTGTTTCATGAGATAGTAGATTGCCATCGATTCGGTGCGAAAATCCAAAGCGGACATCACTACGTTCTTCGTGAAAGCAAACCGATCTTCCACATTCTCGTCGTTAATGACGTTAAAGACGTTCGTGGCGGAGAGGTCATCGATGGAACCACCCTTTTCCAAATACGTGTTGTGATGTCGTTGGCGAATATCCCCGCAAAATCATGAGCGGTGTATTCGGTCAGTTTCTTTTCCATGTCGTTTCTCCTCCCTTTCGTCGAAGTGGAAGCCGGGTATCCCGGTTCCAAGGCCATGACGGGCAACGAAACAAGACTGCAAAGTGTGGCAGATTGTGGCCTGTCTTATTTTGTTTACAATAAATTAGTCTAATGGCGGAAAATCAGGATAACATCTTTTTGCATTTGCATGTCCTAAAACCCTACCAATGCTAGTTATTTCACATGCGTGAGGGAGTTGATTCCACCACTCAGAAACTATTTTTATATATTTATATGAGTCAAGCTTTGAAATTAATTCTTTTTGAACTTCTTTTTGCTTTTCTACATTATTTTCATATAGGTCAAAAATTGAATTAATTCCATCTCGGATTTTGTCTTGAGGAGTTATGTCTTTGAGATACAATTTGAACCCCGGAATACTTGGATTAGTAATATACACGTCTTCATAAGCCTCTTTTGAAAATTTAAGGATAGCGTGAGACGGCAAAAGAGGATTTGTGACAAGAAGATTTAGCCCTATATCGCATTGGACTTTCAGTGCTTTTGCATAATTATCAGAGTTAATTTCAATTCCAACAATTAGATATTTTGATAATGTCTTTTTCATGACTTCATTAAACTTTGGAAAAGATGAGTAAGGGGTTATTCGAATTGCTTGAAGAACATCGAGCTGGTCAAGCCATTCATATCCAGTCGGAAGTGATGAGCCGTTAATGATTACGTTATATAAATGATCTAGTGTTTGCAATCCTTCATCTATATCAAGAGAACAAGGACTGGCACTTCTAACTATGCAGTTTAATATTGTCAATCCGCATAGAACCGAATCAGAAAGTTTATCTACGATTTTTATCGCTCCATCAACTCCAGTTTGAGTAAACTTATTTTCTTTTTTCTGATTTCTATGAATCAAAAGTTGGCATAGAAGGTTGTAATCGTTTTCGTTATCGGTTTTAGCGGCTTGGATTTGTGCATTTCTATATTGATAAACAAAACTTGGATCAGCAAACATGTCTAACCCAGCTTCAATTTTTGAAAATTTATTCATAACAACATTTTCAAAATCATCCATTCTCTTATTTGCTAAATTTTGGGATAATTCAAAATAATGAGACGAAATCTCACGAGAAGTTTTTTCGGATATGCTACGAGCTTTTTCCTCAGTCACTCCAGTCACGATATAATTATTTGTTTGCTGAACTATATTTTGCTGAACGTTTTCATTTCCTTTTATCGTTTGATTGGATTTGCTCTCCATTATCGATTCCTCCTACTATTTGAATATTGTTATTTCCTTTTGCTTTTTGCTTTATTTTCATCAAGTGATTTTTCAGACAGAAACCGCCAAAAAAGCCAAGAACAGCGCTAACTAGGCCAACTATTAAATTAACTATCCAATCTGCCATATAGTTTTAACCTCCTTATGATGCATAGAACCTTGTTGATGGGTATTCTTTTCTCATTTTCATAATTTGAGAGTATGTGTATTTCTTTGTTTTAGGAAAATGAGATTTGATATCAGTTATCAAAACCAAAGTGTAATTTTCTTTGTATTGGGTCATGAATTTGATCTCGCCACTAGACATATTAAAAATTTCTTTTGTGCCTGATGTAGCCTTTACTTCAAGATACTTTTTGACTCCATTTTCAATATATTCTATATCATATGGTGAAGTTGGATAAATTTCGCTTACGTGCAAAACGTCCGTAACATATTCGTTAATAATTTCCTTGATGTGCTTGAAAGCATATTCTTCTCCGAGCCTTCCGTTTTCCGCTTTGGCTTTACTAAGTTCATCGAAGTTAGTATCTTGGAATTTTTCAGGATTTTTATGAGAAATTAAAACCATTGAATCAGAAGAAATATCTTGTGCTTCTAAGTCAATCTCATCCAATAAAAGTTTCTTTCCAACCCCTTTTTGAATCTTAAAAACATTTGATAAGAAAATACCTTTCAAACCAATTAAAGATGTTAAAAAATTCAGAGTTTTATTTTCGGTATCACACTCAAACCCTCTTACTACAAATGCAAATCCTCCATTTTGCGTTAGTATCGAATCCAAGACAGAACTATTGTCAACATTTATATTCCGGTCATGGTAGTGAAGGCTGATTGGGTAATGCAATTTTTGTCTTCCTAAATGAGTGTTTCTAACCATTTTGCCTTCTTTATTCTTAATGAACATATCAATTTCTTCTTTAACATAAATGCCAAAAGATTTATCCGTTTTAAGAGGAACGCCATCGATAAGAATCTTTTTAAATTCAAAGAAATAATCAATCTTGCTATTCGCTTGCGAAGTAGTCTTGTTTAAACATTTATTAAGAAGTGCTTGAGGAGGATTGGCCATTGCTAAGCCGCTTGTGTATAAAGCTATAATATCTTTGTGCCATTTATCTGGATTATGTGATTGGTTTATAGGCGTGCTGACCGTCGCTGTCTGTCCTCGTTCATAATCGTTATAAAGTCCGTAGAACAAAGATTTTTCATCAATTTTTACTCTTAAAACGCTCATGGCAATTCCCCTTTCTTGCTAGTAATTAAAAAGATCATTATCAATCTTTTTTAATTGATTGAATATATGCTCCATTAGTATAGTAACCAAATTCACATCCCATCCATTGCCAGCACGTTTAGATAACTGGTTATACGATTGACCAGCAAAGTCGATGTCAACTTTTCTACCGATGCCTTGCAAGCCTTCCAATCCCATTAATCTAAATTGCTCTGTTACAGACATTTTTCTAACAACCTCTTTGTCTTCGTGAGCTTCAATAACTCTCAGGCTATTGTGCTCAGGCAGGGTTATTGTGATGGAATAGCCATCCGTTTTAATTTTTTTGTTATAAATGTCCAAACAAAGGGCTGTCTTAACATGGAAATCTGGAATGTTGTGCTTAACTTTTAAATGTTCGATTTGATCATGCGATAAATACAGCTCTTTAGGAACATATCCTTCAGGATCCAAAAAATCAGCCATCTTTAAATCATTTCTTTTTAAAGGAGGAACCATTGAAAAACCTTTTGGCAATCCGCCTAAGCGAGCAAACATCCACACTCGTTCCCTATTTTGAGCTATTCCATAATCTTTACTATTCAAAACAGCCATTGCTAACGGCGATTCATTATGGTCATTCTTATCAGATACATACCCCATCTCTCTAAGCATCTCAATCATTTGTCGCCTTGTCTCATCAAATTTGTGAGACAAAAGCCCTTTAACGTTTTCCATTAGAATATATCTAGGTTTTTTAACTGAGCAGATTCTCATAATATGTTGAAAGAGAGTGCCTCTACCATATGGATCATCGACACCTTTTTGCATTCCGGCAGTCGAAAAGGGCTGACAAGGAAATCCCCCTGTGAACATATCAAAGTCTGGAAAGTCTTTGTCATTAGGGTTGATTTGAGTGATGTCGTTAAAGTTTTTTAATAAATTGCCCTTAGCATCGCGATGATTAGCGTTATAAAGTTCGACTGCATATTTATCGATTTCCGAAAAACCAACTATTTCATAATTGAATTTAGGGTGTTCTTCTTTAACTCTTTTTAAAGCAAAGCTTCCTCCACCATAGCCTGCAAAACCTTCAAATACTTTTAATACTTTTTTCTTCATTTTTTTCACTACTTTCTATATTTGCAAATGGACTAAAGAATTCATTGAGAGAAATATGTAGACCGGAGCAAATCAAACAAATAGATTCCATGGTAAGATTTTGCTTGCCTGATTCCGCTTTTGAAAGATATGTTCTATCCATTCCGATTTTTGAGGCAAAATCTTCTTGACTCATGTTAGTTTTACTGATTCGCAATTCACGAATCCTTTGACCAATCATTTCTTTTTGCATATATAAATCTCCGAATTCAGTATACTATAATGTGCTTTATATATCAATAAAAGCTGATAAAAAAGACATCCAATTAAGGATGCCATTTAACAACGATACCTAAGAATCCATTGCAATTGATGTATTCTACGGGTTCGCTTAGATTTCAATTTGGTGGAGCTGACGAGAGTCGAACTCGCTACCCTCTGCGTGCAAAGCAGATGCTCTCCCAGTTGAGCTACAGCCCCATTTGTCGACGGCTATGTATTATATCAAATCTTTTTAAAAAGAAAAGAGTTATTTTTATAAAAGTGAAGAATATAGGTTTATGAGGTCTTCTCCTTCAAATTTGGAACAGAGATTTAAGGCTTCTTTTAAATCCATCCACTTCAAAGAAGTGGATTCACCATCTGTTATCTTTTCTTTTTGTCCTTTGGTCGGATATGCTAAATAGGCAAATACTATGGTGTGTGCTTTATCTCCATTAGGCCAGGAGAAGTTGAATCTTTCTATAAAGCCCAAGTTTTTAACGATATGTACATCTAAGCCTGTCTCTTCTTTAGCTTCTCTAAGAGCTGTTTGTTCAATTGTTTCGTCTAATTCCTGGCATCCACCAGGAAAAGCATGCATCCCATTGTCTGTTCTTGTCTCTACCAAGACTTTTCCATCTTCTCTTTGAATCAAGATCGAAGCACAGGTAATAAAAATCCTTTCGTGACCGACCTTGCTTCTTATAAATTTGATGTAATCCATATTTACATCCTCACTTTCATGAAGACATTCTTTAAGTTTTCATCACTTTTTATCTTATAAGGAACGTAGTCTTCAGTATATCCTTGCCAATATCCATTTTTATCCTTAGATTCAAAAAGAACGGTTCTCTCTTGTCCTTTTATAGATTCCTTGTATTTCTCAGCTTCTTCGTTTGACAAAGCTATTAATCTTTTTGCTCTATCATGAGCTATATTTCCATTTATTTGATTCTTCATCTTTCCTGCTGGTGTGAATGGACGAGGAGAATATGGAAAGACATGAATTTTCATAAATTCGACTTCTCTGCATATGTCATATGTGTTTTGGAAATCTTCCTCGGATTCACCAGGGAATCCCACGATTACATCAGTAGATAAGGCTAGGTTAGGGATCTTTTCCTTTAATCTTCTCACAGTGTTCATATATAACTTTGAATCGTATCTTCTTCTCATAGCTTTGAGGATTTGATCACTTCCAGATTGCAAAGGAAGATGGATATGTGGAACAATTGATTTGGAATTTTTCATGAATTCTAGGAATTCATCACTTACTCTGGTCGGCTCTATGGAAGATATTCTAACTCTACAATCAGTTCCACAGATATCATCTATGTCTTTTAACAATTCGACAAAGTTATATGTCGGATTGTCGGGATCGACATAGCAATCCGTGTCGATTCCAGTGATGACTATTTCATGGAAATTGTTTCTTACTAATGTTTGTACTTCCCTAAGTATAGATACTCTATTCCTACATCTGGATTTTCCTCTCACGAAGGGAATGACGCAAAAAGTACAAAATCCATCGCATCCATCCTGAACTTTGACATAGGCCCTACTTTCGGTGTAGAAATTTTGAATTATCAAAGGCTCATAGAAGAAGGTTCTAGTATTCTTCGCTATTTGGAAATAGTGAAAGTCAGGATCAGATACAGCTTTTTCTATATTTGCTGGTATGTCTATTCTTCCTTCTGTTCCGACCACTATTTTTATTTGGGGAATTTCCTTGAACTTAGAATATGATAGTTGTGAGAAACAGCCCATTATGACCAGCGTTGCATTAGGATGATCTCTGACTATGTCATGGATTCTCGTAAGACATTTTCTTTCGGCTGTAGCTGTTACTGCACAAGTATTTAAAACATATATGGCTGGATTTTCTTCCGTGTGTATATAACCCATCCTTTCCAATGCTTCTCTCACAGCTTCAGTTTCATAGAAATTGACTTTGCATCCGAAAGTTATCGTTTTAAATGTCTTTTTGGTCATCTTTATCATCTTCTTCCTCTATTTCTATTTCTTTCTTTATTTCCTTTTCAGCCTTTTCCAAGGCTTTGTTTTCTTTTCTTTGTGCCTTTATTTCTTCTTGTTTCAAGTAGCTATACAATTTAAAAGATATGAAACCCAAAGAAAATAATGAATCTATGAATTTTATTTTATCGAATGAATAATAAGTCTCTACTAATTGCTTTATTTTATCAAGAAGATGCTTTCTATTTTGAATCTCTAAGGATTGGTCGAAATATGGGATTGCTCTTTCCAATGTTCCCTGATCAGTAACTATATAGATTGTGTCGACTTCTAAGTCGACAAAGGCCATAGAATCGCCCATTGGGCTTTTCATGACTGGAATCCAATTCGTAAACATCGAATCGAACAATCTATATCCATATTTTTCAAATGGGTTCTCATAGAATGATGAAAATGTCTTTTGAGTTCTTAATGCTCTATAAGGAAGATCAGCTAAAGATTTTGTATCTATGACATAATGTTTGTTTATGGTCTTAGAAAAGAAAGGCAAAGCAATGTAATCATCGCCATTTTTCATATAAGTCAAATGCTTTAAGTAGGATGGCAATGTAGTCAATCCTGTCTTCTTAGCTAAAGAAGCTTTGTTTTCCAAGAATTTCTTGTTCATCAAACCTTTGATTATTATGTTTGCTTGAATAACTTCAAAATTAGTTCTAGCTTCTTGGTAGTGATGAGTTTCTTGAAATAGTGCTAAATAATTAGAATGAAGATCGAAGAATCTTTTAGCTCTGGTGTCTTCGATGTGCTTTGGAATGGCGTAAAACAAATAATTGAATAGATTAAACTTCATTAAAGAACACCCCTTATTTAGGTCTCTATTCTATCACGCTTATTTACAAGTTTCTCCTATTTTTTGTTTTTGAAATAACCCATCACTAATTTTTATAAGAAAGACAGGAGGTCAAATTGATGAAAAAGACTAAAGCTTTACTTAAGATGGAAGAACAAGCACAAGAAACATTGCTCGATCAAAAGAATTTGGGTTCATGTGCTTGTATCTCAGTAAGAAAGGATTATGGAAATCCCTCATTGCTATCTGTGTTTTTACTTTTGAACATAGCTGTTTTGGAGCATAACCCATTTGCATATAAGGATTTGTCCAAAACTTTTTCTTTGATTGGAATGAAGAATATTTCTTTGTTTTTAACTAAGTTTGAAGAGACTAAGAGGATAGGTGCCTAACAATACTTTTACTTAGTATGTAGTCTATGCTGTAAAATAGAAGTGTGGATCTATTATATTCATTTTCAGTTCATGACATTGTGGATTCTATACTCAGGCAAGGGAGTATAGATACTAGAATCTTCAATTCGGAAACTATGCAAGAAGGCACTAGAATGCATAAGAAGATTCAAGATTCTTCTGGAGGAAACTATATTCCAGAAGTTCCTTTGGAGACCACATTTGATAATGGTGATATCGTTCTTGATATTCAAGGCAGAGCTGACGGCATAATTCATAACATTGACGGTTCTTTAACAGTTGATGAAATAAAAACCACTGTCGAAGATTTGGAAAAGTTCAAGGACGAAAATATAGTTTGGCATCAAGGTCAGGCAAAAATGTATGCGTGGATGATTCTTAGAAACAGCAACGGTCATACTAAATCGATAAAAGTTCGTGTCTCTTACTATAAGCAAGGCCATATCAAGGATAATCTTATAGTGGAAGAAGATTTTACATTTGATGAATTAGATAGGTTTGCCAACGATTTAATTCATGAATTTATAGCTAGACTCAAAGAGAAAGGTCAACATAACTTGTCTAGAAACAAATCCATCGATTTCCTAGAGTTTCCATATAAAGAATATAGACCTGGTCAGCAAGACTTGATAGCTTTCTCTGATCGAATTCTTTTAGAAGAATCAAAAGGTTATGTCGAAGCACCTACAGGAATAGGAAAGACTGTCTGTGTTTTATATCCTTTTATAAAAAACTTTAAGGAAGGAAAGACTTCTAAAATATTCTATTTGACTTCTAAGAACTCCATAAAGAGACAAGCATTGAAGACTGTTGATGCTTTGGTAAAGGAAGGTGCTGATCTAAGATGTGTTGCCATTACTGCAAAAGAGACTATTTGCATGAATGATGAGGGTCTCAAAAAACACTGCAACCCTGATGAATGTCCTTTTGCCAAGGATTATTATTCAAAGATATACAAAGTCATAAGGCAAGCTTTGAGTGAGAAAAACATCTTTGATGAAGATGACATCAAAGAAATAGCTATGAAGAATACGATTTGTCCTTTCCAATTGTCGTTGGATTTAGCTGTCAATTCCGACATTTGCATTTACGACTATAACTACGTCTTTGATCCTGTAGTCGGCAATCCAGAAATTATGGATTCGAATTTACCTTTACCTTATACTTTGTTAGTCGATGAAGCCCATAATCTTCCTTCTAGAGCTAGAGAGATGTATTCTGCTAGGTTGGATAGAGAATTCTTTATGAATGTTTATACTGAATTGACTGGAAGAAAGACTTCAAAGTTAAAATCAGCCATAGTCGATATCATAAGTTGGCTCGATATGCGAAAATCTGATAAGGATATCATCGAGATATTGAATGAAGTTCCTGATGATTTCATCACTTTATTGAAAGGATTCCAGGAAGAGGGTTTGAATTTGGAAAAGAAGCCTGATGCCAAATATCCAGATAGCTATGTCTCATTGAAATCAGCTGTTAAAGGTTTTCTTAAATTACCTTTGAAAGGAAAGGAAAACTATTCTTACGATATAACCTATTACAATGGGAAAGCCGATGCTATTCATATATTCTGCTTGGATGCTTCGGAATATATCAAAGATATCAGCGATAGATTCAATGCCACTTTATTCTTCTCCGCTACTTTGTCTCCGGTAGATTATTACATCAGTCTGTTGGGTGGAACAAAAGATGATGAAGTGAACAAGTTACTAAATCTCCCATCGCCTTTTGAAAGAAGGAATAGATTGGTTATGGTAGATTCTATTCCATCTCTTCGTTATGCCGATAGGAACATCTCGCTTCCTAGAGTGCTGAATTCTATTTATCAGATGGTCAGAGAAAAGAACGGAAACTATTTTCTTTATTTTCCATCGTATGAATATATGCTGATGGCTTATGAGAGGTTTGAAGAATTAGGTGAATTTGTTTGTATCAAGCAAGAACGAAACATGACGCCTAGTGAAAGAATTAGATTTTTAGATGAATTTGAGGAAGACCCCTTGAGAACTCACCTAGGCTTCTTAGTCCTAGGTGGCGTATTTGGAGAAGGTATAGAATTAAAGCCCCATGCCTTGAATGGAGTTGTTATAGTATCTACTGGTATTCCTGGTATAGGATATGACAATGATAGATTGAAACAATATTATGCAGGCAAGGGATTGAACGGATTTGACTATGCCTATACCTATCCAGGATTCAACAAAGTAATACAAGCTGCAGGAAGAGTGATAAGGAATGTAGATGATAAGGGTGTTATACTCTTTATAGATAGGCGATTTGGTCATTCTAACTATAGGAAACTACTGGATGAAGTCTATCCTGATAGAATATATGTAAGTTCTCCACAAGAGGTTAGAGAAGAGACAATGAAGTTTTGGAAAGAGAGGAGCTGAATATGGATTACCCACAAGATCACATCAGAAATTTTGCTATCACTGCTCATATAGATCATGGAAAGACTACACTTTCAGATCGTATTTTGGAGATGACTGGAGCTGTTCAAGAAAGAGAATTGTCCACCCAAATGCTAGATGATCTTCCTTTGGAGCAAAGACGTGGAATCACAGTCAAGTTGAACGCAGTTAACTTGGATTACAAAGCTAAGAACGGGGAGCATTATTTGTTCAACCTCATCGATACTCCGGGACATGTCGATTTCACTTATGAAGTTTCACGCTCTCTTTCTTGTTGTGAAGGTGCAATTTTATTGGTCGACGCTACTCAAGGAGTTCAGGCTCAAACTTTGGCTAATGCCTATTTGGCATTGGATGATAATTTGAAGCTGCTTCCAGTTATCAACAAAGTAGATTTGGCAACTGCTGATCCTGAGATGTGCAAAGAGGATTTGATCGAGACTTTGAATATAGATCCTGATGATTGTATGATGGTTTCCGCTAAAACTGGTCTTGGTGTTGGAGACTTGTTAGAAGCGATAGTCCAGAGACTTCCTGCACCCAAAGGTGATAGAAATAAACCCTTGAAGGCAATGATATTCGATTCCAAATTTGATCCTTATCGTGGAGTTGTTATCCTTTTAAAGATTGAGGAAGGCACTGTTAAACTTGGCGATAGGGTTAAGATGATGTCAAATCCAGATGAGACTTATGTTGTTCAAGAGCTAGGCTTTAGAACACCTAAGGAGCAAAAGAGAAATGTCCTTTCGGCAGGAGAGGTCGGATATCTTTGTGCTCAGATAAAGGATATTAAGAAAGTGAAAGTCGGTGATACTTTGACCAATGCTGATGTCCCTGCTAGTAAACCATTGGATGGATTTAGACCTATGATGCCTATGGTTTATTCCGGTTTGTATCCGACTGATAATAAAAACTTTGAAAAGCTGAGGGAAGCATTAGAGAAATTATCATTGAACGATGCGGCTCTCGTATATGAACCTGAAACATCTGTGGCTTTGGGGAGTGGATTCCGTTGTGGCTTTTTAGGACTCCTTCATATGTCTGTCGTTCAGGAAAGATTAGAAGAAGATTATGATCTGGATTTGATTTGCACTGCTCCTTCCGTCGTTTATGACATCACTTTGACTAATGGTAAACAAATGTTGATACAAAATCCATCCGACTTCCCATCTGATCCTTCTTTGATAAAGAAAGCTAGTGAGCCTTTTGTGAAAGCTGAAATCATGACTCCTCAAGACTATGTAGGACCTTTGATGCAGTTATGTGAATCTAGACGTGGAGAATATCAAGGAATGGATTATATCGATACTAAACGTGTATCGTTGAAATATATTCTTCCTTTGAGCGAAGTCATCTTTTCATTCTTCGATAGATTGAAATCATTATCTGCCGGTTATGCTTCTTTGGATTATCAGCCTATTGGATATAGAGATTCGAAATTAGCTAGAATGGATATTCTTCTCAACAATGAAAAAATAGATGCTTTGACGACGGTTGTGTTTAGGGATACAGCATATCCTAAGGCTAGAGCTATTGTCGACAAGTTGAAGGATGTCATTCCTCGTCAGCAATTTGAAATTCCAGTCCAAGCTGCCATAGATTCTAAAGTCATCGCCAGAAGCGATATCAAGGCTGTTAGAAAAGATGTTCTAGCAAAATGTTATGGTGGCGATATTTCAAGAAAGAAGAAGCTTTTGGAAAAGCAAAAAGAAGGAAAGAAGCGAATGAAGGAATTCGGTAAGGTTTATGTTCCTCAGGAAGCCTTTATCGCTGTTCTTTCAGTCGATCCTACTGATGTAAAGAAGTAATTACTCGGTTTATCTAAGTTACACACACAAATTTAAAATTAGTAGTAAAATAGTAGTTAGTTGATGGAATTTAGAGGATTTGAACATGTATGAAGAATTGAAACGTGCCAGTATTTTTAGTGACAAAGAATATTTGTCCCTTGATGAACTCAAGGCACGTTTTAATTTGCCTGATATTACTCCTACATGGGAGAAGGTTAAGGAATACCGCTCATTATTTAGATATGATTTAGCAATAAAAACTCCTGAGAAGAATCCTTACTATATAACATTGAATAGATTGGTGTTGAATAAAGTCTCCTCATTGGAAAGAAAGTTCTTTTTGATATGCGCTAAGTTTTCTGGACTATCAAAGAAAGGCCAGAAGAAATTTAACAATGAATCATTAAAACTTGGATTGAGATGGATTAGCGATAATTATAGACTTGGACTTTCTAACATCGACATCTCTTCCATTGTTAATGGTCAGTATAATTCAGATGAACCTAAGCTAAAAATATTAAAGAATTATTTGAAGATGTCCGAAGGAGTAAATAATATATGTTCCTTAGATTATTCTAATCTTTTAAATAATATAAACAATTATTTATTAGGAAATTTAGATCAAACTAGGCTTCAATATAGAAATATAGATGAGAAAGACAATGATTTTCTTTCAAATAAAGATTTGCTTCAAGGTGAATTGAATGATTTATTAATTTTTTTAAATGGTAATGAATCTATTTCATTTATCTTGAAGGTTATAGCTTTCTTATATCAGTATACTTACTTATGCCCATGCTCTTATTTCAATCAAGAGACTGGAAGTTTGTTGACCAAGTGTTATTTATCTTCAACTATATTTCCAAATTCCGGCCAATGGTTTCCAACGGAAAGCCTGTACTTTTCTTTTGGTGGAAATATGTTAGATAGAGCTAAGCTTTCATTGAAGACTGGTGATTTGACTTATTTTGTCATCTCTAGCCTAGATTTGCTCGATATGAATCTAAGCAATATTGAAAGAAGCTTGAATGATATTGAAGAAAATGATGTCTCAGATAAAATTGCTGAAGAAGAAAATTTGAAGAATGTCAATTCTTCTAGTTTCTTGATTAAGGAAGGCTCGATCGGATATAAAAAATATGATTCCATGGCTCCTAAAGCTGAGAATTTCAATGATGATGAAGTTTATCACATGGGTGAAAATAACATTACTATGGCTAGTGTTTCTTCTTATTCTACTAGTAAATATCCTAAAGAAAACAAAAATAGCAATTCTCCATTGAATGATGAGATTGTTAAACTTATGGAAAAGCATCCGGTTTTGAAATGGGCTACTGCTCATTTCTATGTAACCCATAGAACCATTGGCAGCTTTTATACGATAAGTCAATTTAAAATATTCGAAAATGTCGCTTATGAGACTGCTAGAACTTCGATGGATTTATTGGCTAATCTCGGATTCTATAAAAAGAGCAAAACTGCCAAGAAGTTCATTTATTCACCGATTCCTAAAGGAGTGATTTAATCTATGAATTCAGCTTTAATTATTATATTGTGCGTTGTCTTTGTAATCGTGTTAGTTGTTGCTTGTGTTTATTTTCTTGTGCCATCTATTAGAAACAGAGATAAAGGAAAGAAAGAAACTGTTCAAGAAATCGCTGAAAAAGAAGTTAACAACATGATTGTGACAAGTGTGAAGCAGCAAATTGGTGATTCTAAAAAAGATATGAAAGATGAGAAAGTAAAGAAAGCTTTAGATTACTTGGAGAAGCTTGAAACAGATAAGAATATAATCTTTGACGACAAGGAATTGCCTTATATAATTCTTCAGCTTGTCGAATTTGATAGTAAGGAATTCTAAATGATGGATAAGCCAAAAAGCTTATATGTTCATATCCCTTTTTGTAGACATTTTTGTGCCTATTGCGATTTTCCCAAAGTATTGTTGAGTACTGGCTTTTCTAAGAAATATACTACTGCCCTTTTAGAAGAAGACAAAAGATATACCGGATTGAGTTTTGATACTATTTATTTAGGTGGTGGTACACCTTCATGTATTCAAAGAGAAGAATTGAAATATCTTTTGAATGAACTTGTCTTAAGACATGGTCAACCTAAAGAATTTACAATTGAATGCAATCCGGAAGATATAGATGATTCCTTTGTTAAATTGATTAAGGGATGTGGAATAAATAGAGTTAGTTTAGGTGCTCAAAGCACAGATGATAATCTTTTAAAAGATTTAGGAAGAACACATAGGTTTATTGATGTTATAAGGAGTGTTAAATTACTTCAAAGCAATGGAATTAATAATGTCAGCTTAGATTTTATCTATGGTTTTGAAGGTCAAAAAATAGATGATATCGATAACGATATCGATAATGTTATCGCATTGAATATTCCACATGTTTCTTTTTATTCATTGCAAATAGAACCGAACACCATGTTTGCAATCAAACACAAAAATGCACCGGATGGTGATTTGTTGGCTGATTATTATGAACATATTGTAAAAAGGCTGGAAAAGGCTGGTCTTTATAGATATGAGATTAGTAATTTTGCAAAGCCATCATATGAAAGCAAGCATAATCTTTGTTATTGGTTATCCAACCCTTATGGTGCCATTGGAATGGGTGCTACATCTTTTGAAGATAACACTAGAATAACAAGGACTAGATCTATAGAAAAGTATTTGAATGGTCAATATTATTGGAAAGAAGAGAAAGAAGACAGCCATGATCTTGAATTTGACTTTTTAATGCTAAATCTTAGATTGACCAGAGGATTTAAACTCGATGAGTTTAAGAAAAGATTTGGTAAGGATTTTTTAGTAGCTTATAAAGATAAGATCGACTTACTAAAAGATGAATTTATAATACAAGATAAGACTGTAAAGGTTAAACCTGAAAAATTATATGTGTTAGATTCAATTCTAGTAGATTTATTGAATTTTTAATTGAATTCACTCATTATTATCCACCTCCAATACTCATATTGATTGGAGGCTTTTTTATGAGAAAATTAATATTGTTATTTGTCTCTTTGGGATTGGTAGAAGTCAATCCTATTCCACAAAATAGAATCTTTTTCGATGCTACACGGAATATTGATGGTGTTTTATTGAGTGTTAAGACCACTTTAGATTCAAATTTGATTTTTAGTGAAATGAATTCTGTAGAATTAAAAGCAAATGAATGGATTGAAATAACGATTCAAAAATGGAAATTTCAAGATTCGAGTATTAACTTTTATATAGATTCATTAGCCGGTAGAATTAACTATATATTGAATCCGTTGATTTCAATCGGTAGTGAAGGATTCTATGAAAATGACTTGCTTAGCAATGATGATAAAACCATAATCAAGGAAAAATTGACATTATCTTTTTCAAATGATTATTGCTTAGATATTAATGATAGTTTGTTCTATTTTAATTATAAAGTAAATGATAGATTCATTGATGCTTGGAGCAATAAATATGTTTTATTAGGAATTTCAAATAATAAAGTTGAAGGTGGTAGATTTGATATGAGTAAAGGCGGAGTTTTACTCGATATAATAAATCAAGATGATAGCAACTTTGATTTTGATTCTTCAATCAAATTCAAAGAATCGATAAGAGACGCACCAGGCAAGTTATTTATTGAAGGAATAATCGACATAGAAGCTGATTTTATATTTAAACCATATACTTTGTTTGGAATAGATGGAAGGTTTAATTTATATGAAAAGTAAGTTTTTTGTCTTTGTTTCTTCT
>ERZ1031719.363-NODE-363-length-19066-cov-4.890011_pt1 | contig 19066 bp, 14 predicted proteins | sample MGYA00516702_ERZ1031719 | MGnify/ENA primary metagenome ERZ1031719 (study PRJEB33719, sample SAMN04261227) | wastewater metagenome | biome: rural village; feature: human; material: feces | host: Homo sapiens | place: El Salvador | collected 2013-01-07 ...
CATTTCTGCGAACATAATATTTCATCAAGGCGGGCGTCCAATGAACGCCCCTACAGATTTGTGACATTTATAAAAATTATATTTAACAAAAATATTCTGCCGTTACTTGCGGGCGGATAATATCGCCCATACATTTAAACGCAACTTCTATATATACAAAAACAGTCGGGCGACAATGATTTGCATTTTGCAAACTGTCTGCCCGACCGCAATTTTCAATTTTCCATTTTCAACTTTCAATTTAAAAAAACTTCCGCTCGGGCATCTACGCTCTCGCCTTGAAACGACTGTCTTCACGAACCGAGAACGGTGGCTCGCCGTCCATTTTCAATTTTAATTAATTCCCACAACTATTTTCTGAATTTTCGTGGCATCGGCAACCGTGATATCTCCGTCACCGTCACAATCGGCATTGCAAAGCTGTGTGTTGTCAAGCTGTTCAAGCTTTACTATATACTTCTGAACAAGGGTTGCGTCCTTAACGGCAATATCTCCGTCAAGGTCAACATCGCCGTTCAAAATCTTATCATTTTTGAGAGCAACAGCTTTGATAACAAATGTACCGCCGAGCATATCATCTCTCTCGGTTTTGTACCAGTCGAGCAGTTCACATGTTGTGCCGTCATATTTAATGTAGCTGTTACCGTAAGATGAATCATTGAGAAAAGTCATTTTCGTTGCACTTGTAAGCCATTCGCCTACACCAAGCTGACTTGATTCCTCTGAATTTGTCTTGATTCTCACACCGACTGCACCTCTTCCGAGCGGTGCAACAAATCCGTTTGCATCAACAGACTGATAACCGCTGTATGCAACCTTGCCCGATGCAACAGACTTCCATTCGCTCTCATCATTTGAGGGAACACCGTCTCTTACGGGAATGTAGTAAATCTCATAATCCGCACCGTTGCTCTTTGTTTCGAAAAGCACCTTATCAAGTGTACGGCTGTTTTCGCCAAAATCAAAGCAATTGATGAATGTAATGTCGTTGCTGTCAACATAATCAAAGCTGTATGTAGCACCGTAGCGTTCATCCTGCAACAATGTCATATCGTCGGTAATCTCCGTCACCTCGTCAATTGTGAAATTTGGGGAATACTTTTCGCCGAAAATGTACTTATCCTCATATGAAAGCCAGAAATAACCGCCCATTGTGTTGTTGTCGCCCCAGCTGTTGCGCACAAGCCATGCTCCGTTGTTCTGCGGCAACACACCTGTTCCGTTAGAAAATCTGTACCTGTTGAGATTATCGTTCCAACCCACAATGCTGATTGTGTGACCGACATAGTCGCCGTCATATGACTGTGGCATAAAGTAGGTTGTGCCTGCATTGTTAAAGCACTTGTTTGATGTGGCATATGACGCTGTCACCGAGCCGTTGTCGATAATTGCCTGCTTGATTTCGTTTGAATCAGCGCCGTCAAGATAACGCAGTTTTGTTGTGCCGTATTTAGTCTTGTCGGCTGTCATATCATCGCCGTGAATATTTTTTGAAAAATCAATCTTACCGACATCGGCAATCTCTGCACCGCCCTGCCATGAGGTGAGATAGCCGGGATAAATATTTGTAAATCCGCCGTCACAGTATTTTCTCTGCCAGCCCTTGCCATTTGTCTGGGTTGTGGAACTTGCGTTTGCGTGGTCATGTGACATATCGGTAACGGGATAGCCAAGCTTCAAGAGCTTTGTTTCAAAGCCTTCTGTGCCTGCAACCGCCCAGCAATCGTTATACTGCTGAGCCTTGATAGGTGTTACAAAGCCGAGTTTTTTTGAGCTGAAATTACTCGGAAGTCCGTTTTCGTCAACAAGCGAATAGCCGATTGCGGAATATGCAGACGGAAAAGACGAATCCGAAGATTGTGCATTCTTTGTGACCGACTCAAATCCGTCATCAATTTCAGCCGCATTTACGCTTGCAATGCCAACCGAAATCATACACACCACAGAAACCGCTGCGGTAATTTTTTTAACAAATTTTCTGTTCATAAAATCACCTGTATATAATGTAAAGTTGTGTGTTTGTTTTAGAATTATAATCTATCTCTTTTTCTTTGTGATAGATTGCAATCTACGCAGAGGAGCGTCAGCTCCTTAGAAATTCAGTGTCAACTGAATTTCGGGAGTATCTACTGCCTAAAAGCAGTAGATACCTGCGCTTAGATTATAACAAAACAAAATAGTCTTGTAAATAGAATACATAATATAAAATTGCACAATAATAACAATATACAAACAAATTTGCGAAACGGGGGATTATTTTGCAGTTCAGAACCGACCTTGCAATTGAGGCAAGAGAAATTGCAGGAGAAAACACAGGCGGTATTGAATTCAAAAAATACAGTGAAAACGGTCTTGAAATTTCACGGCTGATTGTAAAGAACCAAAAGGCAAGACAGGCACTCGGCAAGGAAATCGGCACATACATTACAATTGAGTTGCCGTCACTGACCGACAATTTTACCGAAACCGACAAACGGCTTGAAACCGTCGGCAATGAAATCAAACGGCTGTTGCCCGTAAACGGACTTGTGCTTGTGGCAGGACTCGGCAACATGGAAATCACTCCCGACTCACTCGGACCGAAAACAAGCCGACGAGTGCTTGCCACCCGTCACATAGGCGGAGAAATTGCCCGTTCAACGGGACTTGACCGACTTCGCCCCGTTGCCGTAATGCAGACGGGAGTCACGGGACAGACGGGCATTGAAACAGGCGAATACATTCTCAGCATTGTACGGCGGATAAGACCGACAGCCGTTGTTGCAATTGACGCACTCGCCTCACGCAGAACCGAAAGGCTCGGCTGTACACTTCAGATAAGCGACACAGGAATCTCACCCGGTGCGGGGGTGGGCAACCACCGAACCAAAATCACAAAGGAAACAATCGGAGTTCCTGTTATTGCAATCGGAGTGCCGACCGTTGTTGACGCACAAACACTTGCGGTTGACATTCTCGGCAATGACTGCAACCGAAAAACGCAGAAAATGCTTATGCCGCAGGGCAGACAGCTTGTAGTCATTCCGAGAGAAATTGACCTGCTCACGGAAAGAGCCTCAAGACTCATAGCCTTTGCACTCAACGGAGCGTTGCAAAATGAATTTGATTTGCCCGACCTCATCTCGTTAATGTAAATCCACACATATTTACACATATTCACCTACGGCACGGCATATATTTATTGCAGAAACCGATAGCCAACATATGTACGGATTGCAGGTGATTTTGTGAAAAGTGAAGGAACATCAAAAAAGAAACTGAAAAAAGCCTTAAAAACAAGCACAGCCGTTGTACTGTTGACAACGGCTGTTTTAAGCGTTATATACAGACTGCCTATCTGCTTTGAATCACAGAATCCTGCGGCACTTGCCGCTGCCGCTTTTACTCTCACAAACGGAGAATACAAGCTTGAAAATTCAAAGACGGAAAAGCCGACAGCTTCCGACCAAAAGCCCACAGAATCAGCCGACACAGAACCCACAGTCCAAAAAAATCACAAGCGTGACAAAAGCACCTATTATGATTCCTATGGCAACCATGACGGCGAGAATAAATACACGGTTGAGGAACGCACCATAGGCGACACGGGAACTCAGGTTGACAACTGCTTTGTCAAAAACAAAACGGGGCTGTCGCTTGACTTTGACGGACTGCTCTCGGCAAAACTGCCGTTTTCAATTGACAAGGGCATAAACTCACCGCAGGTTCTAATCTACCACACCCACACAAGCGAGGCATATCTTGACGAAGATGTTGACTTTTTCTATGACAGCTTTTATTCACGCACAAACAACAACGATTTCAATGTTGTGGCAGTCGGAGATGCACTCACCGAACAGCTCAACAAGCGTGGCATAAAAACGGTTCATGACACGACAATTCATGATGAATCCTACAACGGTTCGTATGACCGAAGTGTTGACACAGTGTATAAAAATCTTGAAAAATATCCCGATATCAAGGTTGTTATCGACCTGCACCGTGATGCAATCGGAACGGACGAAAACAAGGTTAAGCCCGTGTTTACATACAACGGCAAAAAGGGTGCGCAGATTATGATTCTTGCGGGATGTGACACAGACGGTGAACGGGGTTTTGACTGCTGGGAGGAAAATTTAAACTTTGCCCTGAAAATTCAGGACAAAGCCGAAACCCTCTATCCCGATATGACCAGACCGCTGAATTTTGACTACTTTGCATACAATGAATATGTCTGCAACGGTTCGCTGCTAATAGAAGTCGGCACAGAATCAAATTCCATTGACGAGGCAACCTACTCAGGCAGTCTGTTAGGCAACGCAATTGCCGATGTGCTGTTGCAACAGTAGGGGTAGCCTTGCGACCGCCGCCTGTGGCGGATAAAGGGAGCAAAGTGCTGTCTGAAATAACGAGCAAAAGGTTTAATTAAATGTAAAATTGAAAATGGAAAATGGAAAATTGTGGTCGGGTAGCAAGTTTGCAAAATGCAAAACATTGTTTCCCGACCGTTTTTGTTTATATGAAGGTTGTGTATCATCTGTAGCGGCGGTCAGTGACCGCCATTTGTTTTGTGTTTGCACACAAAACAATTCGTAGGGGCGCTCATCGGGCGCCCGCCTTGATGAAATTTTATGTTTAATAAAAATTTTTTGATATAATGAAAGTTATGTATAATTTTGTAGCGGCGAACCGTGTTCGCCAATCGGTTTGCTTGAAAAACCAAACTGAACAAATGGACAATCACTTTGTGACATTCATAAAATTTGTTTTAACATATAATTTCTGCCATTACTTGGCGGGCGGCCAATGACCGCCCCTACTGATTTGCGACATTAATAAAACAAAGATTGCATCAGAACCTTTTTGTGGCATCTGATGCAACCTTTTTATCTAACTATCTTCTCGAAAGGACAGCGGTGGCACACCGCCGACCTTAATTTTCCATTTTCAACTTTCAATTTACTTACGATTTTTTCCACGCTGACGGAGCGAACAGCAACATCAACGGGAACAATTCGAGTCTGCCTGCTAACATATCGAAAATCAAAATAATTTTTGACAAAATACTGAATTCCGAATAGTTGCCGACAGGGCCAACCATTCCAAGACCCGGACCTGTGTTGTTGATATTTGCGGCAACAGCCGTGAAACTCGTCACAAAATCCGTCTGGTCAAGCGAAAGCACAAGCCAGCTTAACGCAAAGATTCCGATGTACAGCACAAGGAAAATTGAAGTTGACCTCATAACGCTGTGGTCAATCGTCTTGCCGTCCATTTTAACGGTCTTAACATTTCTCGGATGAACGAGGAGTGAAAACTCCTTTCGTGTTTCCTTAAAGAGCAAAATAACTCTTGAAACCTTAAAACCGCCGCCTGTACTGCCCGCCATTGCACCGATAAATGTGATAATCATAATCACAGTTTTTGAAAATTCAGGCCAGTTATTGACATCCGTCAAACCAAAACCTGTTGTCGTGATAATTGACGAAACATAGAAAAAGCTCTGGTGAACCGCATCATACGCGCTCGGATAAAGTGACCTGATGTTAAACGCAATCAAGGCTGTTGACAGCACGATAATTCCGAAATAAACCCACAGCTCCTGAATGCGGAAAGCCTGCTTAAACTTCTTCGCAAGAATGAGGATATACACGGAAAAGTTAATTCCGAACAGCATCATAAATACAGCAATAACGGTTTGCAGATAATTGCTGTATGAAGCGATACCTGCGTTGGTAACACCGAAACCGCCCGTACCTGCCGTTGCAAAGCTTATGTTAAGTGCGTCAAAAACAGGCATTTTGCCTACAATCAGAAATATAAATTCAAGTGCAGTCAAGCCGAAATAAATTCCGTAGAGCAGCATTGCGTAATTTCTCATTTTCGGAACAGCCTTGCCCACAATCGGACCGGGGCTCTCGGCTTTCATAAGGAAAATATTCTGCTGACCGCCGAGCTTCGGGATAATCGCAAGCAAGAACACGATTACGCCCATACCGCCCAACCAATGGAGAAAGCTTCGCCACATAAGCATTCCGTGGCTCAATGCCTCAACATCGGTAAGTATAGTTGAACCTGTTGTTGTAAAGCCCGACACGGTTTCGTAAAAAGCGTCAATAAAACTCGGAATCTCACCGCTCAGCCAGAACGGAAAACATCCTACAAAAGACATAAGAATCCAGCTTAACGCAGTAGCCGCAAAGCCTGCCTTCTGATAAAGCACGGGATTTTTCGGCTTTTTTACTTTTACGGCAAGCAAGCCCAAAAGTGCCGACAAAGCACCTACTCCAAGAAAATAAAATCCCTCGTGTTCGCCGTATATAAATGAAGTAACGGTTGCAATTTGCATAGCCGCACCCTCGACAATAAGAACCCAGCCGAGGATATACACAATTAATCGTTTGTTCATTATGCTCCCCTCAACGCTTTACAATATCTTCAAGCTTGCTAAGACCTTTTTGCATGGTAAGCACAATTACCGTGTCCTCAGGTTTAATCACATCCGTACCTTGCGGAAGAATAATTTTTCCGCCTCTGTTAATGCAGATAATCTGAAGATTAGCCTTCAGATTAAGGTTCATAATCGGAACATTCGTAACCCTTGATTCCGCATTAACCTTGAATTCAAGAGCCTCAACCTTGTCGTCGTTAAGGCGGTAAAGCGATTCAACATTGCTGTCGCCCGTATTCTGCATCGCTCTGATATATCTTGCAATATATTCGCCTGTAAGGCTCTTTGGATGAATAATACATTCAAAATTCTGATCATGCAAAAGCGGATCAAATGACGCATTATTTACCTTAGTAATCAATTTTGCCTTTGTAATGCCCTTTAGGTACATCGTTATGATAATATTTTCTTCGTCATAATCCATAAGAGCGGCAATGCCGTCAGCGTGTTCAACACCCTCCGAAAGCAACAGCGACTGATCCATGCAATCGCCCTGAATTATAACAGCCTCAGGCATAGCCTCCGAAAGAAAGTTGCAGCGTTCGGGATTTTTCTCGATAATTTTGACATTCGCACCCGATTTAATAAGCGTCTTTGCAAGGTAGAACGAAACCTTGCCGCCGCCGAGAAGGATAACATCCTTACTTCTGCCGATTGCAATACTGATACGCTTAAAGAATTTTGCGGCAATTTCGGGCTTTGCAACAACAGAAATTCTGTCACCGCCGTTAATAACAAAATCACCGTTAGGAATGAACATCTCATCCCCTCTCTCAACCGTACAGATTCTCACCTTACCTCTGAGGTTGTCAACTCTGCTCAAAGCAGTTCCGACAATTGACGAATTCTGCGGTACAGTTACCTTGATAAGCTCAACAACGCCCTTTGAGAACGAATCAATTTCAAGCGCACCCGAAAATCTTAACAGACGACTGATTTCATTAGCGGCGGTCTGTTCGGGATTGATTGCCATAGAAAGACCGAGATGCTCTTTGATTCTGTAAAGGTCGTTTGTGTATTCGGGATTACGCACTCTTGCAATTGTGTGGGTAACGCCTGCCGCCTTAGCCATAAGACACGAATACAGATTGATTTCATCCCTTGCGGTTGCGGCAATAAGCAAATCGGCATACTCTGCACCTGCCTCAATAAGCACATCATATGTCGCACCGTTTCCCTCTATGCCGAGAACATCAAGCGAATTTGCAAGTTTATCGACTGCACTGTGGTTAATATCGACTACGGATATTTCATGTCCCTCCAAATTAAGCTCCGACGCTATTGAAGAGCCAACCTTTCCGCATCCAACAATTATAATTCTCATAAATTTTCCTCTTAACCAATATTTAAAAACAAGGTGCGGACCACTGAAAAAATTCACCCGTCCGCATATCAAAGTCATAATACACCTATTTTATACTAAAATCAATACCAAAATAGAAAGAATCCAGCTATATACAAATTTAATTTATTGTGCAAAACAGAAGAGCCGAGGTTCTGTACCCAAAAATAACGACCGACGAGGACTAAACCATGTAAATCACGCAAGTGATTGGAACGGATTAGACGAGTGAGAGTTATTTTTGGAAACAGTACAGAACAACGAGGCTTGACACCACGAAGAGCCGAGGTTCTGTATAATCCCACAACCCGTTTTTATATGTTTATACATATATTTTTTATACAATAAAAGTAGTGTATAGTCTGTAGGGGCGCTCATTGGGCGCCCGCCTTGATGAAATATTATGTTCGCAGAAATGTGTTTTGATATAACATAAACTGTTTATTCAAATTTGCACGCATTGCGTGCAATCCGTATGCAACGCATACGGACGGGAGAACACGGTTCTCCCCTACATTATTTCGGTAACTGTATCTCATTTATATGGTTTATTTTCATCATATATTTTCTGTCATTACTTGGCGGGCGTCCAATGAACGCCCCTACTGGATTGTGGAAACAATTACAATACTACGCTCGGGCATAATATGTTTTTTTGACATTACAAACTATCTTCCCAAATTGGGTACGGCGGCTCGCCGTGCGGGCGTCCAATGAACGCCCCTACCGGATTGTGGAAACAATTACAATACTACGCTCGGGCATAATATGTTTTAATATTACAAACTATCTGCACGAACTGGGAACGGCGGCTCGCCGTGCGGGCGGATAATGATTTCCATACGGACAAAAATTTTAACATAACAAAAATTGCATCAGAGCCTTTCTCGGGCATCTGATGCAATCTCTTTATCTAACTATCTTCTCGAATAGACAGCGGTGGCACACCGCCGACCTTAATTTTACATTTTCAACTCAGGACAAAAATTACTTATTTTTGTTCTGAATGTATTCGTCAATAGCGGCTGCGGCTGTTTTGCCTGCACCCATTGCGAGGATAACCGTTGCAGCACCTGTTACAGCGTCACCGCCTGCATATACGCCCTCACGGGATGTAAGACCGTTTTCGTCAGCGATGATACCGCCCCACTTCTGAGTGTCAAGTCCCTTCGTTGTAGCCTTGATAAGCGGGTTAGGTGATGTACCGATTGAAATAACAACAGCGTCAACATCAAGAACGAACTCACTGCCGGGGATTTCAACAGGTCTTCTTCTGCCGCTTGCGTCAGGCTCGCCGAGTTCCATTTTAATGCACTTCATACCCGTTACGAACTCATCTTCGTTGCCGAGAATTTCAACAGGGTTATTGAGGAGCTTGAAGATAATTCCCTCTTCCTTGGCATGCTCAACTTCTTCCTTACGGGCAGGAAGCTCTTCTTCGCTTCTTCTGTAAACAATATAAACCTCTTCTGCGCCAAGACGCTTTGCACAACGAGCGGCATCCATTGCAACATTACCGCCGCCGACAACTGCAACCTTCTTTGCGTGCATAATCGGAGTTGTGCTGTCATCCTTATAAGCCTTCATAAGGTTTGTTCTTGTGAGGAACTCATTTGCCGAGTAAACACCGCAAAGGTTCTCACCGGGGATATTCATAAATCTCGGAAGACCTGCGCCAGAACCGATAAATACTGACTCAAAGCCGTAATCGTCCATAAGCTCGTCAATTGAGAGAACCCTGCCGATAACCATATTTGTTTCAACCTTAACACCGAGCTCTTTGAGTGTGTCAACTTCCTTCTGAACGATTGACTTGGGAAGTCTGAACTCAGGGATACCGTAAACGAGAACACCGCCTGCAAGGTGGAGAGCCTCAAATACTGTTACATCGTAACCCTTCTTTGCAAGGTCGCCTGCACAGGTAAGACCTGCAGGACCTGAACCGACGATAGCAACCTTGTGACCGTTTGACTCAGGCTTATTTACCTTAACATCTGTCTGAGCGTTGTGCCAGTCGGCAACAAATCTCTCAAGTCTGCCGATTCCGACAGGCTCAGTCTTGATGCCTCTTACGCACTTTGACTCACACTGTGACTCCTGCGGACAAACACGACCGCAAACAGCAGGAAGTGAGCTTGACTGCGAAATTACATCATAAGCACCTGCAAAGTTGCCCTGAGCAACCTCTTTGATAAAATCAGGGATTGCGATATGTACCGGACAACCGTTTACGCAAGGTCTGTGTTTACAGTTAAGGCAACGCTGTGCCTCCTCAATTGCAACTTCTTCTGTGTAGCCTGTTGCTACCTCAAGAAAGTTTTTATTTCTTACATTAGGATCCTGTGATGGCATAGGAGCCTTTTTTGGTGACATATTTGGCATGATTACTCAACCTCCTTCTTGAACAGATTACATGTTTCTTCGTGTGCATGACGCTCAAACGGCTTGTACATTGCGCCACGCTTCATAGCCTCGTCAAAATCAACCTTAAAGCCGTCAAAGTCGGGGCCGTCAACACAGGCAAACTTTGTCTGTCCGTCAACTGTAAGACGACAGCCGCCGCACATACCTGTGCCGTCAATCATAATCGGGTTCATGGAAACTGTTGTGGGAATATTGTAAGGCTTTGTTGTTTTAACAACAAACTTCATCATGATAAGCGGACCGATTGTAATAACGAGGTCATAGTCCTCGCCTGCCTTAATCATCTCTTCGAGAGGAGCTGTAACAACGCCCTTTTGACCGTATGAACCGTCATCTGTCATAAGAATAAACTTGTCTGAGCAAGCCTTGAATTCATCTTCAAGAATAACAAGATCCTTGTTTCTGAAGCCGACAATTGAGTGAACCTCACAGCCGATTTCGTGGAGCTTTTCGGCAACCGGAAGTGCAATTGCACAGCCAACGCCGCCGCCTACAACGCAAACCTTTTTAAGACCGTCTGTATGTGTGGGAACACCGAGAGGGCCTACAAAATCGTGAATATAATCGCCTTCGTTAAGGTGATTGAGCTTTTCTGTTGTTGCACCGACAATCTGGAAGATAATACGAACTGTGCCGGCCTCTCTGTCATAGCCTGCAACCGTAAGCGGAATACGCTCACCGTTCTCGTCAACACGGAGAATGATGAACTGTCCGGGCTCTGCCTTTTTGGCAATGAGCGGAGCGTCAATTTCCATAAGTGTAACGGTTGGATTCAGAGATTTTTTCTTAACTATCTTGTACATTTTTCTCTTTTCCTTTCTGCGAGTGCCTCGCACCCAACTCGTGCAGACAGTCTTACTTTTCAAAAACTTTTAATGCCCGAGCGTAACTCTGCAAGCACCTGTACATTCTGAAAAGCGAGTGCCTCGCACCCAACTCGTGCAGACAGTCTTGCTTTTCAAAAACTTTTAATGCCCGAGCGTAGCCTTGCAAGGATTTTATGCTAAAGCACAACTCGGCAAAATTTGACAGTTTTCAAAAAAAGAATCTCGCAATTGATATTTTCCTATAAAATAAAAATCGGAATATGCCTAATGTATTCCGAACACCTTGTCGAATTAATTTTAGCACAATTATATCTATGTTTCAAGTGAATTTTGATGATTTTTACATATAATTCTTGCCATTTCACCAAACAAACAGCCGATTCTGCCGTTATTTTTTTCACAACCCCCCAAAAAGCACAATTCAATCAATTTTTTGAACCTAAGAATAATTTTTGCACATATGAAAACCCTAAAAAAAGAATACAAATGAAAGGAACGGTCATATGTCGGGAAACAAAAGAAAGGTTGTACTTGTGGGAACGGGAATGGTCGGAATGAGCTTTGCCTATGCGGCACTCAATCAAAATGTGTGTGATGAGCTCGTTATGATTGACCTCAACGAAAAGCGTGCCGAGGGCGAGGCAATGGATTTGAACCACGGACTTGCATTTTCGCATTCAAGCATGAAAATCCGTTGCGGAGGTTACGGTGAATGTGCCGACGCCGACATTGTTGTAATCTGCGCAGGTGCAAATCAAAAGCCCACCGAAAGCAGGCTTCAGCTTTTGCAGAAAAACGCAGTTGTATTTTCTTCAATTGTGCCAAAGGTTGTGCAAAGCGGTTTTGAGGGAATTTTCCTTGTTGCGACAAATCCCGTTGACATTATGACACGGGTGACCTATGAACTTTCGGGATTCAATGCGTCAAAAATCATCGGCACGGGAACTACACTTGACACGGCACGGCTCAGATATCTCCTCGGCGAATATTTTGAGGTTGATCCACGCAACATTCACGCATATGTAATAGGCGAACACGGAGACAGCGAATTTGTTCCGTGGAGTCAGGCACTCCTTGCCGCCAAACCTCTAAAGGATGTCATGCGTGATAACCCAAAATCGTACTATATGGAGGAGCTTGAGCAGATAAGCGATGATGTGCGTTGTGCCGCCCACAAAATCATTGAGGCAAAGGGCGCAACCTACTACGGCATTGGTATGTCAATTGTTCGTATCGTCCGAGCAATTCTTCAAGATGAAAACAGCGTTCTGACAGTATCGGTTCGTCTGCGTGGCGAATACGGTGGCAAGAAAGATGTGTTCATCGGCAACCCGTGCATAGTAAGCGCAAACGGTGCAAAACGCATTCTGGAACTTAAATTAACCGAACAGGAATTGCAAAAGTTAGATAACTCCTGCACAATTCTGAATGACAACTTTAAGAAATTGAAATTATAAATTAACGGCGAGCCGCCGTTCCCCGTTCGTGAAGACAGTATGATATTAAAAAGCCATATTATTCCCGAGCGTAACATTGCAATATATTGTACCATTCTGTGTAGGGGCGTTCATATAAAATAAAACAGTCGGGAAAACAAATGCTTGCATTTTGCAGACTGTCTTCCCGACCTTAATTTTCCATTTTACATTTTCAACTTTCAATTTATAATCCTAATCCGTCAGAACGGCAAAAAGCCCAAATCTTCAAGCAAAATCTTGAGTCCAAGCAAAATCAATACTGCACCGCCTAAAAATTCTGCCTTTGACTTATACTTTGCACCGAATACATTTCCTATTTTGATGCCGACAGCCGAAAGTATGAATGTTGTTGTGCCGATGATTGCGATTGCAGGTACGATATCAACATCAATACACGCAAACGAAACGCCTACCGCAAGGGCGTCAATACTTGTTGCAACGGCAAGGGGCAGCATTGTCTTGACCGAAAACGAATCGTCAAGCTGTTCTTCCTCACCGAAAGCTTCTCTTATCATATTTGCACCGATAAGTGCAAGCAGGATGAATGCAATCCAATGGTCAATGCTTGTGATGAGCCACTCAAACTGCTTTCCGAGAAGATAACCGATAAGCGGCATAAGCGCCTGAAATCCGCCAAACCACAATCCGACAGTAATTGCGTGTTTAGGTCTTAACTTACGCACGGAGAGCCCCTTGCAAATTGAAACCGCAAATGCATCCATAGACAAACCGATGCCGAACAGCAGTAATTCCACAAAACTCATAATATTATCCTCCGTTATATTTTAGTCGGCGGTGAAAGGAAACAGAACACCGTTTGCCGACCGATTTAATCAAAATGATATTCAGTTGTTTCAATCAGTTTGAAATGGCTCTTTTTAAATTCAATAATTCCTGCTTTTTTCAGTTCACCGAGTGCTCTTGAAAGTGACGCTCTGTCAACCGCAAGATAGTTTGCAAGCTCGTCACGGGAGAACGGCAAATCAACCTCACAGCTATGCTCACGCTTGCAATAGATTTGAAGAAGGTGCATAAATTTGCCCTTGATACTTCGCTTTGAAAGACAGGCAAGGTGTTCCGAAATCTGCAAAAACACCTGTCTTTGTGACGCAAGCATATTGACGAGGATTTTCTGCTGAATCGAAGCAAGCGAATCCTCGGTTATAAACATCGGCTCCGGCGGAATAAAAAGAATTTCGCAGTCCTCTCCTGCCATAATTTCAACAAGCGTGTTGTAGTAGTCAAACATTGCGTAAAGCGTTCCGCTTGACTCGCCGCTGCGAATTGTTTTGAGCAGACTTTTGTTGCCGTTGTAGTCCACAGAATAAAGGTATGCAGTTCCCGAAAACACAAGACCCGTCATATGGCTGAACTTGTTTTCAACCCTTGCCGTTTCGCCACGGTTCAGCGACAGATAGTACGGTTTTGCATATTGTATGAACATAAAAATTTCGTGATCCGTCAATCCTGAAAACAACAGCTGATCCCTCAGCTTTGGCAAATGATCACGAGTAAAAACTTCTACATATTTTCTCATTTTATATCACGGCGTGTTGCCGTCCCCCTTCGTTCAAACGGTTTGCAACGAAAAAAGCCGTAATTTGTACATCGGCACACAATTCCGCCCTCTTAATCGTCACGGAACAAACCGTTTTTCTTCTCTTCTGTTTAAGTCAATTCGTTCAAATTATTCAAATTAGATTATATCACAAAGCATTGCAATTGCAACCGTTTCCCCCTTGTGACGGGAAATTAAAAAAATTTCAAAAATTTTTTTGAAAATTGCATAAAACAATGCATTTTTTCGTGTTTTTGCCTCTTTAAGTGGAGGTGTAACAATGATTATCTATGACAAACGAAAACCAAAAACTTTTGACGGTGCAAACTGCGTCGGCATCACGGGTGAAAATCTTGCCGAAACACAGGAATTTTTAATTCGGGGAATGTGCGACATTACGGTTGACTACTTCATTCATCTGCGTTTTGCCGACGGCAGTGTAAATTCGGTAATTCCCGACAGCACCGCAATTGATGAAACAGGCACAAAACTTGTGTGGAAGGTCAGAAAAAACGACATTTTCATGCACGGCTATTTTGAACTTCAGCTTGAAGGCAGAGGCGAAAACGGCTATGTTTTCCAAACTCAGATCGTCACGCTTTATGCAGACGAGAGTATTCCGATTGAGGACAAAGAGTACCTTAATCCGAACTCAGAAACGCTGAAGCTTCGTGAAGAAACACAAAAGCTTCTTGACGAAACAAAGCTTTGTCGAACTGAAATTGACAAAACCAAAAAGTTAATTGAACAGTCCGACATTACAAAAAAAGAGGACAATTTAAACAAGGTAAGTGATTCCTCTCAGATTACCGACTATACTCAAAATTATCCGAGTATCAAGTATCTTGAAGCCTACTATCTGCCGGCAAGCAAGTCATACGGACGCGACGAGCTTGACGGAATGTTTGCCGCAAAGGCTGACAGGGCAACCACTCTTGACGGCTACGGTATTACGGACACATATACGCAGAGTCAAATAAAAACAAAGCTTGGACAAAAGCTTAACAAAATGCCGTTTGACAGTGAACCTACGCTCAACAGCCCGTGTTATCTCACAAGCGGAGCAGTTTACAACGCTCTGCTTGCAAAAGCAGATAAAAGTACTACACTCGCGGGGTACGGCATTTCAGACGCATATACTAAAAATGCTGTTGATACTTCACTGGCAAATAAAGCTAACCTTGTTAACAGCTCGAATATTTTTGATTTCGATGCTTGGGCGAAAGGTTTACAGGAATTTACTAATCCAGTTTACAGAGGTACTCTCGGCAAAGTGGATTATAACGAAAAATCATTTGCTATAACAACTACTGAACCCAGGGGATACACAAACGGATGGAATTCGTCAGCACCGCAATCTATGAGAATAGCAGTTAAGCCAAATACAAAATATTTATTTTCGTGCTTACCATCGTCAAAAAATTGCGAAGCAGATATTTTCTTGAATGGAATTACAGCTAATCGCTTTGAGCTAAAAGGAGGCTTTGGTTCATTTACAACGGCAGAGGACACAACTTATATTTTGATTCGGTTTGTTTATTACGAAATAGGATTTCTCGAGGTTTCCGAAATTATGATTGCTGAAAAAGAATCAATCTATTTACCAAATAAAGTTGCGGAAGGTGTCCCAGAGGTTGCAAACGAAGTTTTGGCATTCGAGAAGACAACCCAGACCTTACTTGCGAATAAATACGATTCGTCAAATATAGAAACTGGCAAGGGTGAGCTTACTCCTGCACAGGCTACTTATGACGGCTGTGAGGGCAGTTTTAACTATTCTAAAATTGGCAAAACCGTGACGGTAGCACTAAACATCACAACCCTTGTTGCAGGCAAAAACTATGTACAGTTCGCAGGACTGCCGTTCACGGCTATGACTGCAAGCAAGCTATCAAGCATTGTGGCGTATACAACTGCCAACAAGCTTGTTAATATTCGCCTTCACGGCTCATGGCTGTACATAAGCAGTCCCGGTACGACATTTGCAGAAGGCGAAAAAATCAATGTAATAGTTACATACATCATAGGCTAAGGAGGCAAAAATTATGGAATTAAAAGAAAAAATCACACTTGATATGCTAACAAAAGAAAGCGTTTCGGTACTCAGGCAGCAGTTTTTGAACTATAACGGTGTTGATATGCAGGTCGGCGGAAACATCCGCAATGCCTATATGAATGATGAATTTGGCAGAGAACAGATAAGAAAAGTCTTGTCTGACGAATACTTCAACGCCGTCATGGCAGTATGGCAGTGCTAATGACAGTCGGTGAGGGTTTCACAAAGGCGAAAACATATCTATCCTAACGGAACTTTTTTAATTGAAAGTTGAAAATGGAAAATTGAAAATTGCGGTCGGCGGTGTGCCACCGCAGTCTATTCGAGAAGGCAGTCTGATAAAGAAATTGCATCAGATACCCGAGTAAGGTTCTGATGCAATCTTTGTTTATATCAAAAATTTGTCAGTAGCGCCGAACCGTGTTCGCCATAAATAAACAGTAAAATTCATATTAATAAAACAGTCGGGAAGACATTGCATTTTATTTTGCAAACTGTCTTCCCGACATTAATTTTCCATTTTCAATTTTCAATTTTACATTAATTAAACCTTTCGCTCGGGCATAATATGTTTTTTGACATTCACAAACTGTCTTCACGAACATAAAAAGTCGGCTCGCCGTTTACGGCTTTTCGCCTGTCAAAAATTCAATACTTCTCTCAATTGAATCCTTGGAGCTTCCCCAATCTTTGCCGTGGTTGCGGTAATCAAACATTGAGCAGAAATATGTGATATCTTCTTTAAGCGACAGCAGATATTTTTTTGTAAGACCTGCTGTTTCGGCATAGAACTGCGGTAAAAGCTTCGACGGCAGCTTGCTCTTTTGGGTTGCAACATTCATAATAAAATCGTAGTGTTTAAAGCAGATAAACGGCTGTTCGTTGTACAGCTTATAAAACTCCTCTCCCTTTGCCCACTCAACAAAAATCGTGTCGCAAAAATGGTGCATATCCCACTCGATTCTGTCGCATACATAACACGAATCAAGTCGCTTTTTAATGACTTCAAGCTGTTTCTTATCAGGCTTGCCCTTCAGCTTTTTCGGCATATCGTTATCAATAATTTCCTGAAGATGACTTTCAAGAATAAGCGCATTCGGCAGTTTTTGTCCTTTTTCAAACATCTGCGAAAAATGGCGGTGACAAAAGCCTTTTTTGTTGGTTTCAATCCTGATATTAGGCTCCATCATCGCATCGCCAGTAATGAATTTTACATACTGCTCCTCAAGCATACTCTCCATTCGGCAAAACGGACAACCGCATTTCGGCATAAATATATCGTTAATCGGAATTGTGCAGATAGTTTCTTTCACAATAATTCTCCTTTTGAGTTAATGTAGTGGTTATAACACACCGTTTTCATCATATCAAAACATATGTGTTTAAACAAAATATTTCATCAAGGCTTGCGTTCAATGAGTTCCTGCCTGAAATACAGTCGGGACTGAAATCTGTTTTACAAACAAACTATCTTCCCGACATTCATTTTCCATTTTCAATTTTCCATTTTCCATTTTAAATAAAGTATATCATAATTTTCTCGAATGTGATATACTTTATTAAGAATATTTCGGCGGTGAAAATCATGGAATGTATTGAACTCGACAACAAAATCAAAATAACCGATGTGCATGACCTTGACCTTGCGCAGACTCTCGACTGCGGTCAGAGCTTTCGTTGGAAACCGCAGGACGACGGTTCTTTTCACGGTGTTGCCTACGGCAAAAGCGTAACCGTCAGCCTTGACAAAACGGATATGTACATTGAAAATGCAACGGCTGACGATTTCAAAAACATCTGGTACAGCTACTTTGACCTTTCGCTTGATTACGGAAAAATCCGTGAAGAAATCAGCACAATACATCCTGTTCTGAACGAGGCGGCAAAGTACGCCCCGGGCATAAGGATTTTAAGGCAAGAGCCTTTTGAGGCACTCTGCACATTCATCATTTCGCAGAACAACAATATAAAGCGAATCAAAGGCATTGTTGAGCGTTTGTGTGAGAACTTCGGCGCACGGCTTGATGACGGAGAATTTGCGTTCCCGACAGCCGAAACACTTGCAAAACTTTCGCCCGATGACCTTGCACCGCTGAGGGCAGGATTTCGCAACCGTTACATTATTGATGCGGCGCAAAAGGTTGCAAGCGGCGAGGTGAATCTTGACAGCTGTTTCACGCTTGACTATGAAGATGCAAGAGCGGAGCTTATGAAAATTACGGGCGTCGGCAAAAAGGTTGCCGACTGCACACTTCTTTTCGGTATGCACAGAATTGAGGCTTTTCCGATTGATGTGTGGATGAAACGAGCAATGGAAAAGCTGTTCCCGAATATGAACGGTGACGATTTCGGTCAGTACGCAGGCATCGCCCAGCAGTACATTTTTCACTACAGCCGAATGCACCCCGAACTTTTTTAAATGAAAAATTGAAAATGGAAAATTGCGGTCGGGAAGATAGTTTGTTTTTTAACAAATTTAATGCCCGACTGTAGGGGTAGCCTTGCGACCACCGCCGTTCCCAATTCATGTAGACAGTTTGTAATGTCAAAAACATGTTATTGTTTTTGCAATTTTGTAATGGCACAGATATTATGCTAAAAATAAATCATAAAACAAAACGGACAATTATAAAAATCACTTGCAAACAAATAGCTTATGTGCTATAATCAAGATAGCTAAAGAGAAGTTATGAACACAGGTTCATGCAAGTGAAACCCCCGAAGGTGGCCGCCTTCGGGGGTTTCTTTTGGGATTTTGTCGGGCTACTTCCTATCAATCCACTTACAGATGTAGTAGCTAATTACACCTGCCACGATAGAAATAAAAAGAGAAGTTATGTAATACAACAGGTTCACCTCCTTCCTGACGGAAGAAGCCGACTTGGCTATTGTATCATGAAACAAAACGCTTTTCAACAAAAACAAATTTTGTAAATGTCGCAAGTCAGTAG
>ERZ1031719.367-NODE-367-length-18871-cov-7.329932_pt1 | contig 18871 bp, 22 predicted proteins | sample MGYA00516702_ERZ1031719 | MGnify/ENA primary metagenome ERZ1031719 (study PRJEB33719, sample SAMN04261227) | wastewater metagenome | biome: rural village; feature: human; material: feces | host: Homo sapiens | place: El Salvador | collected 2013-01-07 ...
AACCAATACCACTACAGTTTTTACATGGCTCTATATCTAAACGATTTTTTAACCATTTTTTCATTTTTCTATTGTTCCAAATCTCTTTAATAGAATTTTTATTTATATTTCCAAATGTAGGTTCAATTTGCCAATTAACACAACATGTAGTCATGTCACCTTTGAAATTAAAATTTATTGCCCCTAATATTTGCTGACAACTGTTAGCTGTATTCTGATTTTTAAGTTCTTTGTGAACTCCAGCAAAACCATGAATTTTAGTATAATTAATTTCATCAACGCCAAGTCGTAGGAAAAATTTTTCAAACTCTGGAAATTCACCCATATTGATTTCATTTTCAGTAAAGCGTACAACTATTTTAGCTAAACATTTGTTATTTCTTTTAAATTCTACTAAGGTTTTTATATTTTCTATTACTTTTTTTAAATAACTTGGGTTTCCATGAATTTTGCCATAGGTTTCAGGACAAATACTATCAACGCTTATGCTAAATTCTGTAAGATTATTTAATAATTTACTTATGTTATGCTTGTCTATTGCTAAACCATTTGTATTTACACAAATATCTTTGAAATGTTGTTTGCTATTTGCATATTCATAAAAATCAGCAATCTGTGAATTTAGCATCGGGTCTCCCATTGGTCCACAACAACTAAACCATCGAATACTGTCATATTGCACAGCATCATCAATGATTTTTTTAAATGTTTTAAAATCCATTGTATGATTATTTGAATAGTCTTTTTGTATATGCTTTAAATATTCTGGGTAATTACTTCGCCAACAGAAACTGCAATTATTATTACATAAAACAGTTGTATCAATAATTAAACTATGTGGATAATTGTATAACTCATTTTTTCTAATCTTGTTATATTTTATTTTTACAGGACCTATATGAATAATTCTATGTTGTCCATTTCTTTCTTTATAAAACAATTTGTCTGTTTTGTTTTGAAGACTTTTTCTTATATCATTTAAAGTTTGCCATAGTGCAGTATTGCATTTATCAATATATGAAAATAATTCTATCTTAGTTTTTTCTATATTGTCGACTATTGAATCAATTTTTTTAGAATTCATCTTTACACAAGGATCGAGTTCTGTTTGTCCCCAATAATCTCCAAATGCAGTTCTGATTTCATTGCTTCTATGTGGTAAAATAATTGGTTGTACATTTGGGTTAACCTCTAAAATATCAGACAAAATATCCATCCAAAATACCGGATTCAAGAAATCATTATAAATAGAAAGTGTCGTATTTTTATTGAAATTACAATTTTTACTATAATCTAAATGTATGTACGGTTCACCTAAAAAGATACTTTCTTTGCCAAAATATTTTGCTTCATACAAAGTTCCAGAAGTAATACTTGCAACAGCACTAATGTTACTGTCTGCACAAAGTTCATAGAAATTTTCAGAAATTTCTTCTATAAAATCAAATTGTTTTAAAAATTGTCTAATTTGTCCTAAATTATCATTATATGGATGAGCTTTATAATATACTTTTGAATATTTATTTCCAAATTGTTTCAATTTATCTTCAAAATCAAATATTGTCATTGCGTTGCCGTTTGAATATAAGGATTTATCAATATTGGTTTGCCCTGTAAACAATAATGAATTCGGCAATATTTTACTATCTGTCCAAGATTTAACTTGAGCTTTGATTAAATTTGCATAAAGATAAAAACTTCTTTCATCAACTTGATATTTTTTTAACTTATTAAATATTTCACAATTATTAGTTGTCATTCCCCAAAAGTTATCATCTAAAAACCTTATTGGGTGAACATTTAAATCAATATATGGAATGTTCAATATATCGTGAATCCTTTTGATTATATTAGGAGCTTCATGATATATCACTAAACTATCGGAAATATATTTTTTGTAATAATCAATTGCAACTTGGGGAATATTTTCTAAATCATAAATTTTAAGCCAACTATAAATATCTTTTAACTCCATGTCGCATAATGAATAAAATTTAAAAAAATTAAAATCTGTATTATCAAAACTGAATTTTTCAACTGGAATATTTACAGCTTCTTGAATTTGATAACAAAGTGCATAATAGTATTTATCTAACCTTGCCTTATGGAAGTATTCTATATTCCCATTTGGTTCAATAAGTGGTCTTAATAAATCTGATGATATCAATATTTTATTTATTTGCATTATTTAGTTCTCCATTTAAATAAATTATTTGTTGTTGAATAATATCCATCTTTATATATAGTTCTCTTAAAGAACTTCTTTTTTTGAACTTAATTCCACAAACAAAAATTACATTGTGGTCTCTGTAGTATTTTATTGAAAAGATTTTTTGCATAAATCTTTGGAATGGCGAATATAAAAAATCTCCATTGTCATCGATGAAAAAATCTTTGTATCTAAAAACGTCTTTTTGTTTAAATTGTGATAAATATTTATTAGCTTGATTATGAAAATTTTTAGTTAATTTATTTGTTTTGCCAAAATTCAGTGTTCTTTCCCATATTAATCTAGTTGCAATTTTAGGCATTAAAATTTTATACCATTTAACTTCTAGGTTATTTTTAAAGATTTCTTTTATATAATCGAGAATTGTAAATATTTCAAAAATTCGAGGCGAAACCTCTTTCATTATTGAATCATTACGTTCATTTCTATAAATATATAGTGGCTCTGGTATATATGCTACCTTCTCGGATGCTAATAAATATTCATAATAGAAAGTATGATCTTCATATAAAATATTTTCGTGACATCTTATTCTATTGGTGTCAATAATACTTTTTTTATATATTTTATTCCAAGCACTCGGCCACATATCGCAAAATCTGTAAAAGGCTTTTTGGGGATAAAAAATTCTATTTGCAGAGATTGTCATATCATGAAACGGCTTATAAGGAGTAAGTAACTCGTCAGAACTTAATAGCATTACATCACAAAATGCCATATCAGCATCAGATTCAACAATGCATCGATACAATTTTTCAGCCATGTTAGGCATCATTTTGTCGTCAGTATCACAAAAAATTATATATTCCCCTGTTGCAGCATCCAAACCTGCATTTCTAGCCCCACCAAGACCTCTATTTTTTTCATTATTTACTATTTTTATTCGCTTATCATTTTTTGCATAATTCTTAACAATAGTCATAGAATTATCCATCGAAAAATCATTGACGCATATTATTTCAAGATCTTTATATGTTTGATTAAGAACACTTTCCAAACATTCAGATATGTAGTCTTGCATATTATATATAGGTAATATTATTGAAATCATATTAGTTTTTCTCCATTTCATATACATACTCATAAAAATTCCTATTGTCCCAAGATATGTTGGTTTTGATGATTTTTGCACATACCCCCCCCAATAAACAATTTTCGGTTTCAAATTTTTTGTTAACAACTGAACCCAAAGCAACTATGGAGTTATCGGATATCTTAGAACCTTTTAAAATGGAGCATTTTGTAGCAACCCAGACATGGTTGCCTATGTTAATATCGTTTGGGGAATTAAGAGGGGCATGACTAAATTTATCTATTATAGTATGTCCGTCATCAGTTCTTAAATATAAATTGTTAGAAAATAAACAATTATTACCAATAGTTAGTTTACTATGTCCACAAATACTGTAACTTCCACCATAACAAGTAAAGTTATCACCAATTTCTACTTTTGATGAGTCATATAAAGAAAAATAATTATAATGTAATGTACAATTTGATTTGATTATAAATTCAGAGTTATTTCCGTCGATTCTTATTGTAGATTGTCGAATATTTTTAACTGGTGCATAAATACTAACTGTATTATTGCTCCCATTAAAAATTATATTTAACTCTTTTATAAAAGGGAAAAGCTTTTTTTTACCATCTCTTGTTATCAAAAAGACTTTATTATTATTTTTTTTCCATTTGTAAATCTTTATAAATTTTTGAATAAATAACATTATAATACTCCATAATCTTGATAAATCTTTTCTATCAAATTAATGTATCTTTGAGCAAAAAGTTCTGGAGTATAGTTATTTTTATATGCGTCTAAAACTTTATTAGATAACATATTTTTTTCGTTTTTTGTTTTATTCAAGAAATCTGTTAATTTATCTTCTAAATCTTTAGAAGTTCCATCATACATAATAAGTGCATTTGTGACCTGTTGAACGGACTTATTCCCCCCAGTATTGCTTGCGATAACTGGAGTACCTGTAGACATGACCTCTAGTAAAATCAAATCAAAGTAAGTTCTTTTATTTGGCAAAATAAATACGTCTGCGATTTTTAGCAGTTCAGCAGGATTAATCCAGCCTAATTCTCTCCAATTTTTATCATTTGGATAAGGTATTACATTGTTCGTTTTTCCTCCAATAAGAAATATTGAATCTTTACGATTTTGTAGAATATTTTTTCCAGCATTTACTAAAACATCATAGCCTTTTACTTCATTGTGTCTTCCAATATAAACAATAATATTTTTATCAATTGGAACATTAAACTGTTTTTTTAATACATCTTTAGTCTTTGCTGTTTCTAATGCTTTTGCTCCTGTTTGAAAGAATCTTACATCTTTATTTTTTATCCAATCTTTAAACTCTGGGATTGTATCAAAATATGGTTCCATAGCTTCTTGGGATGGGAATATCAGAATATCCGATTCACAAAAAGCTCTTTTTTCAATATTTTGCCAAAGCTCTCTAAACTTTTGTGCTTTTCTCTTTGAATATCCCATTTCTAATATTAGATTATAATTTTCAGAAGAAGGAGCTTCTGGCATATGAGAGGTTAAGATAACTTTAACATCATTAATATTTTCTCTCTTTAAAGTGTTCAAAACTTTTAATGCATCAATTACATAATTGCAATGAACCATTTTTATTTCTTCATTTTTTATTTTATCAATAACTTCATCTTGAATATATTGATTATCTATATCTTGTAAAAAACAGACATAATCTTTGTACCATCTTTTTTCAGATTTAGATAGATAATTTGCACTTAAAAACTTCAATAGAGGTTTACTCTTAATAAAATCCTTTATTTTTGATTTTTTATTATTAGTATATTGTTTTTTCAATGCCCATAATTCTATTTCAAAATTTTCTGGATTTGGAATTCTATCTAAACCATATCTTAAATTTGCCAAGTACCCCGGAGGTCCTCCAGCACGTATATCTAAATGCCAATCATAATAAAGTAAATGTTTTAACATAAATCCTCTCCATAAATTTTTATAAGCTCTTCTGAATGCTTTGACATAGTTTTTAGTGGAACATGTTTTTCCCAATAATCATTCAATAACTCTGTATTATTATAAATTTCTAATAATTTAGAGATAAAATCTTGCTCATTTCCACCTTTGAATTTAAAAGCATTGCTAGTTGATAATTCACTTGCACCACCAAAATCACTACATAAAATTGGAACACCGCATGCCACCATTTCTATTGCTACTTGTGGCAAATTATCTTCCCATAAAACAGGAACTATACCCAAATTTACGGAACTTAGTATATTTTGTAATTCTTTATGAGAATAACCATTGTGGATTATAACTTGATTAAAGTTGTCGAGTTTATTTTCTACATTTTTTTTGTGGATATTTTTAACTGCTAGAACTACATTAATATTAGATGCAACTTCTTTGTTTAATTTTGATAAAGCATCAATTAAAAAGAAATAACCTTTATCCACTCTTTCATAACCAAGATAAGCAATTGTAAAAGGTTTAGTCTTAGTAGCTACAGAATGTCCTAATTCTTGCTCCGCAAATTTTGTACCGATATATGATGTTACAACTTTTTGTTGGTCATAGCCATGTTCTAACATAATTTTTCGAACTCTATCCGAAACTGCTAGAACTTTATCAGCATATTTGTTTATAATTTCTAAATTATGTTCTCTATATTCAACATAATCCATTGGATTCATTTTATCAAAAGAACCAATATATTTTAAACTTCTACCTTTAAAAAATTTGCTGAATAATTTAAAAGGAAATCGTAAGAATTTTAAATTTCCTGTATATTTATCATAATAGTAATATTTACAGCGTTTATAATATTCTTTTTTATTAGGAAGAACTTCTGAACAATGTAAGCACTCATCACCTTTATTGTAATTGTGACAAATGCAGTTATTATGATTTTGAAAATACTGAACTAATGGACATATTGGAAGATAATTGTGGATTGAAACAATAAATTTTGTTGTTGGATACTTTTCTTTTAACTTTAACACGTTTACAGAAATTCCTTCAATGTTATTAAAATGTATTACATCAAATGGGCCATACTCTGATAAAAATTCATCAAAAATCTCATAAGAAGCATTGTCTTCAATAAATTTTTTAGGATTCATATACATAGCAAATGCAGGTGCCATAATTGAAGAATTGATAATTTCAAATGACTTACATTTATTTCCAAAAATATTTTTTGTATGTTTTATATATGTTTTGGTTTTCAGTGGATTATATTTCCAACCAGAACTTATAAAATAAATTTCATTATCAGTATTATTAGTTAAGTAATCTATCAAATTTCTTTGATACACATTAACTCCACCACCCTGATTTTTTTCATTATCAAATTGTATCCAGTTATAATATAAAATTTTCACTAATCTATCTCCAATATCTGTTTTCCAAATAGAACAATACCTATTCCTGAAGGATTAATTCTTATTGAAAATTGTTTTTGCCTTTTTCTCTTTTTCTTTTTTAATATCTTTAAAAATGACATCGGGTTTTGTATAATAATCTAAGCCATTGAATTCTATAATTAGTTTTAAAGATTCACTTCTATAATTAGGTCTTGTATTTTTTATACAATTTGGAACTGTTGTATCATGAATCCAATCGTTCGTATTAGGGAATATTACTTTCAAATAGGTTTCTAAACCAGTTCTATGCATGCCTATAACATCACTTATTCCAGCTTTTTGAGCTTGCTTTTCTGTTTCTCTTAAATATCCCCATTTATATTTTTTAGTAGAATTTGTGTTCTCAATCATAATGCCACTCCTTCTCTAAACCTTAAATTCATATTCTCTTCTTCACCGATAAAATTTAGTGCCTGTTCGATTGAATGTTGATTAAACAACCACATTAAATACGATATATCTTTATATTTTTGGTAATAGTGGTATGCAAAAGTCTTGCGCCAAGATAGAACTGAGTACTTATCGTCAACCCCCAATTCAACGCAAATTGTTTTAAAAATATAAAAAGCAGAAGTTCTATCAAGTTGTTGTCCTACTTTCCCTCGAAATAAAGGAGTGTCTAATTTACAACCTTCTATTGCCTTTTTTATAATTTTTTGTATTTCATAGCTAAGCGGGACAACTTTGTTTTTGCCAATAGTCAGATATTGTTTATTTTTCACATCTCGAACTTTTAGCTCTAGTATGTCTTTCAGATAAATCCCTGTATTAATTGATAAGACAAAAAGCAAGTATCCTCTGAATTCTTCCTTACTTAGAAACAAATCTTTCATTTTGTGTATTATTTTTTTGTCTTTTATAGGTAGACTTGCCTTCACGACTCACTAAACTTCCTGAGATTACTCTCGCTTACATCACTTCTTTTACAACAAATTAAGTCAAATGTTATCAATTCTGGAAAAGACTGTTATTATTGAGTTTCAAAAATTAATATTAATTTATTTTGCTATTTTGATAACATTTTTTGAGATAACTATAAATCTTTGAAAGTTTGTGGTAGAGTATGAGTTGAAGTTAAGAAAGAATAAGGCAACATTTGACTTAAATTGTTGCCTTAATTTTTTGTTATCAAACACTGTGTATAAGAGCTTTTACAAGATAAAATTATTGTAGCTATCTTCGATTTGTGCTTGTTCTATTCCAATGTATCTTAGTGTAATTTCAGGACTAAAATGGTTAAATATTTTCTGTAACATCACAACATCTTTAAACTTTTGGTAATGATGATAGCCAAATGTTTTTCTGAGAGTATGTGTTCCGACAGTTTCTTCTAATCCAGCTTCTTTGCATGCTCTATTTATAATTTTATAAGCGGCTACTCGTTCTAAGCGATTTTTGAATTTAGTAACAAACAAAGGTTCTTTAATTTTTCTACCTTTGGTAAATTCTGCTAACATTGGTTTCAATTTGGCATTAATTGGGAATTTTTTAAATTTACCAGTTTTCTTTTCTGTGATTTGGATATAATTACGCCCTTTTACATCTCCAACATTAAGTGCTAAAATATCCGAAATTCTTAATCCACAGTTAGTTCCTATCGTAAAAAATAACAAATTTCTTTTGTTTTTGGATAAAATTTTCTCAATCTTTTTTAAATCTTCAATTTTTCTAATTGGTTCTACTGTACTCAAAGTGTACTCCTTTCTTTTAATTCCAACACCCCCTTTTTACTTTAAATAACCTATAACTGCAGTAATAAATTTCAAGTATTTAATTTATGCAGTGTTATAAATATGATTTTAAAAATAAAATAAAACCAATCTGCACCTTAAAAATTTGAAAAAGAGAATTTTGAAGAATTTTTGAGAAAATAAAGTAAAAATTTAGCAAGAAAAATTCTCTAAATAAAATCACATGCTAAAAACCGCCTTATTAGGGCGGTTTTTGCAAATTCTATCTTCACTTATTGTTTAAGTTCCGACTAAAAACGGAGAAGGTGGGATTCGAACCCACGGTACAGGTAACCCCATACAACACCTTAGCAGGGTGCCGCCTTAAGCCTACTCGGCCACTTCTCCAAGATTCATCGTATTTAGTTATCATTCTCCGACTTGCGGATTACTAAAACTATTGTACCATAAATATTTTTTTTCGTAAATACCCCATTGTTTTTCTTCCATTTTCCTCCAGTTTTCTCCACTATCCTTACTATTGACCATAAATATTGCTTGACTTAAGATATTAGTAATATTATTAGAGAGGTTTATTTTATTATGATTGAAATGAAAGTTATGGGTATTGCCCTTGATACAAGAACTGGTTCTCCTATCGTTGTCCTTCACGACAAAGAAAATAGACGTGCTTTACCTATCTGGATTGGCTCTGCTGAAGCTAGCTCTATCATCAGAAAAATCGAAAACTTATCCGTTACCCGTCCAATGACCCACGATTTGATAATTAGCATTATTGAAAAAACTGGCTATAAACTTTCAAAAGTTGAAATTAATGACGTTGAAAAGGAAACTTACTACGCAACAATCTTTTTAGAAGATTCTGAAGGTAAAGAAATTGAAATCGATTCTCGTCCATCAGATGCTATCGCTGTTGCAATAAGAATCGATGCACCTATTTTTGTTACCGCAAATGTTCTTTCTAACGGCTCTGTTTCGACTGATAGTGCTAAAGATGCAGAAGAAGCTGAGGAATTTAAAAACTTTGTACAAAGCATTAAGCCTTCTGATTTTGCAAGACTTATGAAGGATAATGATCACCACGAAAGCGATCAATAATGAATCAACAAGATCTCATAAAAAAATGCAAAATAAACAAAGACGCAATTGATACTCGCCCCTTCAAGGACGAGTATTCTTCTACTGTCGTTATGCGACACAAATCGAACAACAAATGGTTTGGATTAATCTTCACAATGGACAATGAGCTTTGCATAAATCTCAAATGCCCACCAGATTTAATACCAATTCTGAAAGACCAATTCACCTCTGTCAAACCAGCATGGCATATGAACAAAAAACATTGGTGTACTATTGAAGTTAATAATATTCCCGCTGAAACGCTCTCAGAACTTATCAAAATATCTTTTGAAATTACCGCTCCTAAGAAAAAACGTTAAGATTGTAAAAATATTTTATAAAAATGAAAAATCTCCAACATTCAATCCTTTATTAATTTGAGAGAGATTAATTATGTTTAACAAAATTGACGAAATACAACGACAATACACTTATACAGTGCAACCTGTCAAATTATTTGAAACACAGAATTCAAACTTGGCACAAAAAAGCTCATTTGATTTTATAAATCAAATGCAAAAAAGCGGAAATAATCCATTTCACCCAGACGTTTCAAACTCATATAAAGGAGGCAAACTTGATATTATGGGTTAATTAAGCAACCCAAACGTTGTTTGGGGTATGATAACCAGCCAATAAAGGTGTTCCATCAGAATTTTTTGTAGGAACAGTGTCCGTTATTACAGGTGCTTTTTCATACGGAATAGCTGCATAACCAGCAGTTTTATAAGCCTTTGGAGCCACAACAGCTTTAGAAGCATTAACACTCCGAGTGCCAGTAAGCCCCAAGAAAGATGAAATTAAATTTTTCCCTAAATCAACAGCCATAAACGCCTCAATTTTTCCCTTATATATTATTTAAGTATATTTTTGAACAAAAATTGATTAATTTATAGTGTATTGTTAAGGAATATTAACCCAAATTACATCAAAAAGAAATTATTACTGTAATTTGGCTTAAAAATAGGTCTATTAAAATTCAATTTTGGAGGTTCACCATAGTCGAAACTTTTTTCTTTTTTGTCCTTAAATCTTGTCAAACCAACGGCAGGGACCTCATCTTTAATAAAAAACTTTAACAATTCCAACATATACACTTCCTTCTTTTTTTGTGTATAATGTTTTTAATGGAATTTGAGAAAAAGTCAAAAAGGAGATAACACTATGGCAGAAAAAGTTACAAAGGAAATGAATATTTTAGAAATCGCACAAAAACACCCAGAAAGCATCGAAGTATTTCACAGATATGGTTTAGGTTGTATTGGTTGTGCAGCAGCTAGATTTGAAAACTTAGAAGCTGGTGCAAAAGTTCACGGATATGACCCAGATGCAATGGTTGCAGATATCAACGCTTTGATTGAAGCTGTTGAATAAGGTTTTCTATAATAAATATTTAAATTTAAAGACGGCGAAAACAAAATGTTTCCGCCGTCTTTATTATTTAACTTCTTTTTTATCAATTATTTTTTCAAAAAACCTGCCATTGTTGGAGCATTTGTTGGGATATTGCTTGCTGAAACAGGCTTCACATCCATTTTTTGAGAAGCATCAACTTTCGCATTAGAATTAGCATCAACTTCATTAGCTTTACCTTCAGCTAGAGCTTTTTCTTGAGCCTTACGTTTTTCTGTCATTTTTTCGCAGAAATCTGTAAGCCACATAATCAAACCAGGAACAAATACAATTGTTGATAAGAAACCGAATGTTGAGTTACATGTCTTAGCTCGTTTCAACAAACCGTTATTGCCATCAAATGACTTATACAATTTTTTGATTAATTCATCTTTATTTTCGTTAGCAACCTTCAAAGCTTCACGAATTTCACCAGAAGTAGCTTCCGCAAAAGATTTTCCTTTTACATTCTTAACGATTTCACTTACTGTTGCGTGGATATTTTTATCAATTGAGAATGCTTTTTTGATATTACCACCACTATTTTCAATGAAGTCCATAAAGCCATTGATTCCGCCTTTATAATCTTCAATATTAGTGTATTTAGACATCAATTGTTTACTTGACAAGATACTATGGTGAGTATCGTTAGGATTCAAGTAATCGAGAGTTCTTTGGAATACATTTCTTCCGTTTTCAGTCTTAGAATTAAGTGCAAGACCAGTAACTTTAGTAAATCCATCTGAGAACAATCTAGCAAGAGCTTTTGCACCAAATAACAAAGCTGTGAAAGCAGTCATATCTCTAACTACGATTTCACCGTAATCGTACTTGTCAGATGCGTTGTGAAGTCTTGGAGGAATACAGAAGCCATATAATAAAACAGGCATTGCTGTACCAGAGATGATTGGTCCGTGAAGTTCAAAAATATCAGAAATAGATTTTGCATGTTTTCCGTTGATAACTTTATCACCAACTTTTTCCATAAAGCCAGCCATACCACCAGTAAATGCTACATCTTTTTTCTTTTCGTCAGCTTTTTCTGCATTTTTAGCTTGTTTATTTTGAACTGGTGCATCTGCTTCATCTTCATCAGCAAAAGCCAAGTTCTTACCTTTTGAACCCATGTTGTATAATTTAGGGATTTGAGTATAGAATGCAGCAACCGCACCAAACAAACCTAAGTTTGTAAATACTCTTGTACCCATTCTTCTGCTTGTAAAGTGTTTTACAGCATCTTCAATAGAAGAAGTAGCATCTTTTGTCAAAACTTTTTTCACATTGTTGGCTGCATCACCAAAGTAATCTCGCATTGCGTTAGCTAAATCAGCGATATTACCACCTTTCAATTTACCTTTTGAAGAAGTGATTTTAACACCCATTTCGTTAACAGTACCGCCAACTCTATTTTTCATCAAACGCATAAATTCATCTTCTACGGTACCACCAAGCTCTTTAACACTTTGAGCTTTAGCTTTTTTATTGAGAGATTTATCTGATAAGATTTCTTCAATCTTAAGTTGTCTTTGAGTTAATTTTTCGGCTGCTTGTTCAATTTCGGCTTTAGTCATTCGTTCAGATTCTTTGATTCTAGAATCCTTATTTACTGTATTTTCGATAACTTCCGAGAATACATCTTTGTAGAATGCGGTTTTGTCTGCATTACCAGCTTTTATTGCATCTACGTTATCTTTAGCAAACTTAGTGAAATTCGATTGTAAGCTGTCTAGGTAATCAAGTCTAACATTATTACCTGTGCCATAATGTTTTTTAATATAGTTCAGCATGAAGTAAGGAATAGCAAATGCACTAGGTCCAGTGATAAGTTCACGTAAACCTTCTTTACGAGCATAAGCCCAGTTCAATTCACGTTTTGGCTTACCATTTTCGTCCATGATAACATTGCCATCTTCGTCACGTTTTTTCTTTCCGCCACGCAACAACCCTTTACCAACACGAGGTGCAATAAAACCAAGACCATCTTGAATAATAAATGAAGCAGCATAACCTCCAGCTTCAATAAAATCCATTGTAGAAACAATCATGTTTCCACCAGTAAAAGCAACCTTGTTATTGTTATGATTAACATTTGGATTTACAGCTTTTATTTTTTGAGCATTATTATTCTTTGTATTTATACTTGGTATGATTGGTTGTACTGACATAATCCCTACTAATTTAAAATCTTCTACAAAATAAAAAAAACAACAAATCTTTCTAAATTGCCATTTTTCTTGGGTAATGTTTCAAAAGTTTTACATTTAATAATATAAACTTTTAGAACAAGTGTACTTATTATACTTAATCGTAAAAAAAATTTCAAGTGATTTACTACAATTATAACATTTCGTAACAAAAATAAATTTCTCTCGTTTGACAGAACACCATATCCACGCTACACTACTGGAATGGAAGTTAATGTAATTGGTGCAGGTTTAGCGGGCTCAGAAGCCGCATTACAACTTGCGAAAAGAGGATTTAAAGTAAATTTATACGAAATGCGTCCTTGCGTAAAAACAGGGGCTCATACAACAGAAGATTGTGCAGAATTTGTATGCTCTAATAGTCTTGGTTCATACGATATTACAAACGGAAGCGGACTCCTTAAACACGAAATGGAAATCTTAGGCGGAGAACTTATTGAAATAGCTAAAGACTGCCAAGTTCCAGCAGGAAACGCATTAGCAATTGACAGGCACAAATTTTCACAAACCGTAACCAAAAGAATTGAACAAAATCCAAATATCAATTTAATTAGAGAAGAAGTTACTAAAATTCCAAACACTCCAACAATCATAGCTTCTGGACCATTAACAAGTTCTAATTTTACGGATTCAATCAAAGAATTTACGAAAAGCGAATATTTACATTTTTTTGATGCGATTGCACCAATTGTTGAAATCGACAGTATAAATTTTGATATCGCATTTTGGGCAAGCAGATATGACAAAGGCGAAGCTTCATACATCAATTGCCCAATGAACAAAGAACAGTATGAAAAGTTCTATAATATATTGATTAATGCCCCACGCATTGAGCAACACGACTTTGAAAAAGGGGCTAAATTTTTTGAAAGCTGTTTACCTATTGAAGTTTTAGCTTCTCGTGGAGTTGACACCCTTCGCTTTGGGCCAATGAAGCCAATCGGTTTAATCGATAAAAGAACAGGTGAAAAAAATTACGCAGTTGTTCAACTACGTCAGGATAACTCCGCAAAAACACTATTCAACCTCGTAGGCTTCCAAACCAATTTAAAATGGGGTGCTCAAAAAGAACTACTACAATCAATTCCAGGACTTGAAAATGTAAATATAGTAAGATATGGAGTTATGCACAGAAACACCTTCATTAACTCTCCGAACTTACTTTCTCCAACTCTACAAACAAGAGAAAGAAAAGATTTATTCTTTGCAGGTCAAATTACTGGAACTGAGGGTTATACAGAATCAATCGCCTCTGGACTTTTGGCAGGGATAAATATGGCAAAACTTCTGAATGAAGAACCATTATTAGAACTCCCATTAGACACAATGCTCGGAGCTTTGACCCACTATATTACAAACCCAGAACACAAAAACTTCCAACCAATAAACTCAAATTGGGGAATAGTTCCACCCGTTGAATTACCAAAAAAAGAACGTAAAAATAAAAAACTCAAGGGTGAAATGATGGCTAATCGAGCAATAGAATCATTAAAAAACTATTTGAGTTAAACATTTTCACTTACAATTTTCAAGCAGATAACGCAAGCATTTCCAACTCTTGTCAAGTCTAAAACTAACCCAAGTGGCTAGTCGTATTTTTACTTACGTAAAAATACGGATGTTTACAGAACTTGAATAAATTGGTATAATAATAAAGTTGGTTAAGGCTCACGCTCAGGAGAATAAAAACTCCCAAAAGTTTTAAACTTTTTGATGGTAAAGCTGTTTGCCAACTCGACAAAGCGAGTTTCTTACGTAATGCTTGAAAATCACTCCTTTTTGTCTTAAATTTGAGTTATGTATAACGATTACAAAACAGTTTTAGACGAATTAAAAGAACATTCGCACTTCAGAAATTTGAAAAATTTTGAGGAAAAAGATGAAAAATACATCTACTTTAAAGGAGAAAAACTTCTAAATTTATCCTCAAATAATTACCTTAATTTCGCAGATAACAAAGAAATTACGCAAGAATTTTTAGACTTTGCAGGAGATAAATTTTCGCTAGGAAGTGCTTCTGCTAGACTTTTAACGGGAACATTACCTGTTTACAAAGAATTGGAAGAAATGTTATCTTCTTTGTACAAAAAAGAAGCAACACTGCTTTATAACAGCGGATACCACGCAAACGTAGGAATATCCAGTGCATTAAACAGAAAAGGAGATGTAATCTTTTCTGACAAGCTTAATCACGCTAGTATTATTGACGGCATGAAATTGTCAGAAGGAAAGTTTTTCAGATTTCCGCACAACAACATGACCGCACTCGAAAATCTTCTTGAAAGAGAAAGAAAAAATTTCAACAACGCATTCATCATTACAGAGAGTGTATTTTCGATGGATGGGGATATTGAAGACCTAAAAAAAATTGTTGAACTCAAGAAGAAATATAATTGCATTATGATTATAGATGAAGCCCATGCTTTCGGGGTTTTTGGAGAAAAGGGTCTTGGTGTTGCAGAAAAGTTAGGAATTATAAATGACGTAGATTTAATCGTCGGAACTTTTGGAAAAGCTGTTGGTTCAATGGGAGCATTCGTTACAGGTCCAAAAATTTTGATTGATTTTTTGATAAACAAATCTAGACCTTTTATATTTTCAACTGCACTTCCACCAATAAATATTGCTTTTTCAAAGTGGATTATTGAAAACAAATTTCCAACAACAAAAGCTAAAAGAGAGAGAATGCTCACAATTGCTAAAAAATTCGGAAGTGAAAGCCATATAATCCCAGTTATTATTGGTGAAAATAAAGAAACTGTGGATTTGTGCGAAGTTTTATTCCACAATGGATATTTCACCCTTCCAATTCGCCCTCCGACCGTACCTGTCGGGACTTCAAGACTCAGATTATCTTTAACCTCTGAAATTGAAGAAAATGAATTACTGATTTTAAAGGAGAAAATTGATGAAGTCTTGTTGGCTAAATAATCAAAATAACGAAAATTTAATAGTATTTTTTGCGGGTTGGAGTTTTGATGAAAAGCCATTCAAATTTTTGCAATGCAACGATTTTGACGTACTTTTCGTATATGATTACAATGATTTTAAACTTCCAGAGGAATTAAAAAACATAAAAAATTATAAGCATAAGTATCTTATAACTTGGTCAATGGGAGTATTTGTTGCAAATTTATTCAAAAATTTATTTTCCGATTTTGAATACAAAATGGCAATCAATGGAACAATTTCACCTGTCGATAATGAATTTGGAATCCCAATAAAAATGTTTGAATTGACACTTAAACATGCAAAAATAGGACTTGAAGGAAAGTTTTATAAAAATGTTTTTCAAACAGAAGAAGAATTTCAAGAATACAGCAAAACACCAGTAGGAAGAACAATTGAAAATAGGGTATCAGAGCTAGAAAACTTATACACTGAAATTAAAAACCACAAAGAATTAGAAATACAAAAATTCTATGATTTTGCGATTGTTAGCGATTTTGATAAAATTATTCCACCCAAAAATCAAATTGCCAGCCACAACCAAAATAAAGTGAGAGTGTTAAGCTTACCATATGGGCATTTCCCGTTCTACCACTACTCTAAATGGAATGAGATTTTAGAATGCAAATAGATAACAAACACATAAAAAAACAATTTGAAAAAAGTATGCAAGATTACGACCAAAATGCCACAGTTCAAATATTGATGGCATCTAAGTTAGTATTTGAGTTATCTAAAATTTCTACAACATTTGAAAATATCTTAGAGCTTGGCTCTGGAACAGGAGTTTTGACAAAACAAATTGCAAAAGAGTTAAATTTTTCAAACTATTTTGCAAACGATTTGGTTGAAAAATCAAAACATTACGTCAAAAAATTCATCCCTAAATCAACCTTCTTTTACGGAAATGCACTAAAAATCAAACCGCCTAAAAAAGTTGATTTAATAATCTCAAATGCGATGTTTCAATGGTTCCCATCGTTAGAAAAAGCAATTCAGACTATTTCTAGCAACTTAAAAACCGATGGAATTTTAGCATTTTCAACCTTTGCCCCCGAAAATTTTAAAGAGATTACGAATTTAACAGGACTTAGCCTAAAATATCTTACAGAAAAAGAAATTGAAGAGGTTCTAAAAAATCAAGGTTTTGAGATTCTATATATTGAACAATTTTATGAGAAATTAAAATTCAAAACCCCACTAGAACTTTTAGCCCATATGAAGAAAACAGGGGTTAATTCTCTTTCTGAAAAAACATGGACAATTGCAAAAGTAAAAGACTTTTGCGACAAGTATTCAAAAAAATATCCAGAAAATAAACTAACTTATTCCCCGATCATAATAATTGCAAAAAAGAAATAAATCTTGTTTAAATTCTAGATATTTTATGAAACTATTAGCCAAATAAATTCAACAAATGGAACGAGCCGTCTTCAGACTTTCTTTCGATTTTTTCAATATCCGAAATATCATATCCGCCACGAATATAGTATTCTGAATCCTTTAAATCATGTTCAATTATACGTGAATTTTTATCTTTGCCAAGCGGATATGGAGAAAATTCAGCCTTATCTTTAAATGTTAATCGATACTTGCCGATAGTTGGAATTTTTCCATAATTTGGATCAGAAGTAACGTCCGTCAAATGTCCGCCGTGACAAGGACGAGAACTTGTTACTTTTTGTCCTGTCAAAAGTTTTTGGAGTTCATCTTTGCCTACGTAACGATAAAATCGTTGTCTTTCACCCCCGAGAACTATCCTATCGACAACATCTCGAGAAACTCCATCTTTTGCATACATTTCATAAATACATTCAAGAAATGGATTTGTTTCCGCTTCAACTTTTGGAGCAGTAGTCTGAACAACAGATTTTGCAGCAGTTGCAACTTCAGAAACCCCTTGACTTGGTTTTACAAATCGTTTAATTATTGGCAAAATTTTCATAATTAAACTTTTGCTCCCATGCTCATCAAGTCAGATAATTCCCTCATTGCTTGATGTAAACATCTAGGAACTTTGTCATAAATATTTTGCAATTGACCTGGAGCAGTATAAGGTGAAATTGCTAAATCATGATATTTATGCAAAGATTCATTATAACCTGCGTTCACTACTTTATGTTTCAAGCCATATTGAAATCTAATAACTCCATTACCAACATCTTTTTGAGTACCATTAATAAATTTACTAAGACCCTTATTAGTTGGGGATGCCCATCCGTGTGAATACTTTGGAGTAACAGCATTTAAACCAACTCTTACAACTTTTCCTAAAAATGAACCCATAATTTTTTCCTCCTTTTATATTTTTACCTTATCCTTTTTATTTAATATATTTTTTTAAACTAAATCTGAATGAATAATCATTTCCTCGTCGTCAATCGCACGCCCTGATTTATCAAAAAATTCGCTCATTATATTTTTATCTTTAGATTTTGAAGCAACAGATTTTGCAGTTGGGCCATCGTACAACCCTTTGACTTGTACAGGCTTTGCTTCTGCAAACATTCCCTTCATAACAGCCATTGCTTCGTTGTCAGCATTCAGAGTTTCTTTAAAATCATCAGGGTTAATCGCACTACCAATTTCTCTATTCTGTTTTATAGAGTTGTGCATAGCTCGATTACCTTTTTTTGCCTCTGCAAATATGCCACAATCCACAGTTGGAGCTTTTTGAAAGGCTTTTCTTAGCATTTTTGCCTTAATTTTTTTAGGTAAAACAGCCCTAAAAATAAAACCTAATATTTTATTTTTCATCTAAATTTTCCTTTCTTAAAATTTCCCCGAAATTTAAAATTATTTTCCCTTACATCTATTAGAAAAATTTTTAGATAAGAAAATTGCTCCACCCC
>ERZ1031719.369-NODE-369-length-18857-cov-11.771248_pt1 | contig 18857 bp, 20 predicted proteins | sample MGYA00516702_ERZ1031719 | MGnify/ENA primary metagenome ERZ1031719 (study PRJEB33719, sample SAMN04261227) | wastewater metagenome | biome: rural village; feature: human; material: feces | host: Homo sapiens | place: El Salvador | collected 2013-01-07 ...
AATTCTTTATAAAAGTATATACTTTTATAAAGTAAAATGATAAAATGAAGCTGTCAAAAGAAGGAGGAGGTGAATAGCTTATTAATTGACAAATTTATTATCCGATAATTAAAGAATTTTATTAGTTAACCATAAAAATCAGAGCAACTTTTAAAATCTCCTGGGCTGTCTTGATTTTTTATGGTTATATTTTATGGGAAAAAGTATCATTTACAAGAAATTATCAATTAACATTTGGAACTTTAGCTCTTCTAGTTTAAAATATAGATAATAATATGCATTAGTTTATATATTAGATTCAGAGGAGAAGTAATGGAAAAATATAACCTTATTGCAAATGATGTGCGTAAGAAAATTTTAGAAGGTGTTTATCAACCAAATGAGCAGCTGCCTTTTGAAAAAGATTTTTGTCGCATGTACAAGGTTAGTAAGATGACGGTCAAAAAAGCCTTAGATATTCTCGTTACAGAAGGCTTGATTTACAAACGTCGTGGAGCAGGGACTTTTGTCATGGACCTGTCAGTTGAAAAAATGGAGAAAATGTTGATGGATATCCAAATGATGGGGACAACAGCATTTTATCCAGACAAAAAAATTTCAAGTCGCGTGATTGATTTTACGGTTGTGAAAGCAGACGCGGAAATTGCAGAAAAACTAAAAATTAAGGAAACAAGCTTCGTTTATAAAATTCATCGTGTCCGCTTAGTTGATGATAGACCAACGGTTATCGAAGAAACTTACATGCCAATCGACTTGATTACAGGTTTGAAAATCGAGCATGTGGAAAATTCGATTTATGACTACATTGAAAATGACCTTGGTTTAAAAATTCAATCAGGCCACCGTACGATTACTGTTCGTCGTGCGACGAATGAGGAAGCTGATTACTTGTCACTTGAAAAAGGTGACCCAGTAGCAGTAGCTGTTCAAACGGGGTATTTAACAAATGGTGCTGCGTTTGAATACTCAATTAGTACATATCGTTATGATGAATTTTCATTGGAGATTGTTTTAACACACCGCTAGCAGTGTTTTTGCTAGGTAGAAATGGAGAAGAAAATGAATTTAGTCGTGTTTGATATTGGTGGAACTTCTGTGAAATATGGCCATTAGCAAGACAGTGCCATTGATAAGAAAGGTGCATTTGCTACCCCAAAAACTTGGGAAGAAATGAAAGCAAACTTGTATCGTGTCTTTACAGAATTATCAGATGCTGATACCAAAGGGGTTGCTATCTCAAGCGCAGGTGCTGTAGATACTGAAGAAGGTGTAATTAAAGGATTTAGTGCGATTCCTTATATCCATCATTTTAAAATTATCGATGAGTTGGAAGCTATGTTTGGCCTTCCGGTGACCATCGAAAATGATGCTAACTGTGCAGGTCTAGCTGAAAGTCAATTTGGTATCGGAAAAGACAGTAAAAAATCAATTTACTTCATTCTTGGGACAGGTATTGGTGGTGCGGTTTGCCTTGATGGTAAATTGTACAAAGGAAGTAGCCTTTACGGTGGTGAATTTGGTTTCATGATTATCAAAGACGGCATTACGCTTAGTAACCTAGCTAGTCCCGTTGCCGTGGCTAAAAAATATGCTAAAGAACATAGCTTGACTGATTTTACTGGCAAAGATTTATTTGATTTGGCAGATGCTGGCAATAGCGATGCTAAAGCTGCCTTATCAGAGATGTATGATGTCATTGCTATTGGTATTTTTAATTGCCTAGTCAGCATCAACCCAGACTTAGTTGGTATTGGTGGTGGTATTTCTGTGCGTGAAGATTTGGTGCCAGAACTTGAAAAACGTCTGCAAAAACTTGTTGAGAAAACAGATGCTCATGGTTTAGATTACCAAGTGAAAACTTGGTAATTTCGAAACGATGCCAACCTTTTAGGAGCCGTTTCTAACTTCTTAAATAGCGGATAACAGTTTAAGGCTTGATGAATTTTCAAGCCTCTTTTTTATTTAGTAAACAAAGTCTTTAAAATGGATAAGGCAATGGTATTTTGGGGCGTTTAGTGTTAAAATAATATACAATATAAATCTGTATGCAAAGAAGAGGTCCTTATGGCAAAAATTGTAAATTTGACGGGTGAGGAGGTCGTTGCCCTAACGGCCCAATATATGAGCGAATCTGATGTGGCAATTGTTCAAAAGGCATTGGATTACGCAACAAAAGCACATATTTCTCAAGTCAGGCAATCAGGTGAGCCTTACATTGTTCACCCTATCCAAGTTGCAGGTATTTTAGCAGATTTGCATCTTGATGTGGTGACAGTGGCCTGCGGTTTTTTGCATGATGTTGTTGAAGATACTGAAGTTACTTTAGATGACATTGAAGCGGAATTTGGCAAAGATGTTCGTGATATTGTCGATGGTGTTACAAAACTTGGTAAAGTTGAGTACAAATCACATGAAGAACAATTGGCAGAAAATCACCGTAAAATGTTGATGGCGATGTCTAAGGACATTCGTGTTATTTTGGTTAAATTGGCAGACCGTCTCCACAATATGCGCACTTTAAAACATCTGCGCAAAGATAAGCAAGAGCGTATTTCACGAGAAACAATGGAAATCTATGCACCCCTAGCTCATCGTTTGGGGATTAGCCGTATCAAGTGGGAATTGGAAGATTTGTCATTCCGTTACCTCAATGAAATTGAGTTCTACAAGATTTCTCACATGATGAATGAAAAACGTCGTGAACGTGAGGCCTTGGTTGATGAAATCGTTAAGAAAATTAAAGACTACACTGAAGAACAAGGGCTTTACGGAGACGTTTACGGTCGTCCAAAACACATCTATTCTATTTATCGCAAAATGCGTGATAAAAAGAAACGTTTCGACCAAATCTATGATTTGATTGCCATTCGTTGTATCATGGAAACCCCTAGCGATGTTTACGCTATGGTTGGTTACATTCATGAATTGTGGCGTCCAATGCCAGGGCGTTTCAAAGATTACATTGCTGCGCCCAAAGCCAATGGTTACCAATCTATTCACACGACTGTTTACGGACCAAAAGGACCAATTGAAATTCAAATCCGTACCAAAGAAATGCACCAAGTCGCTGAATACGGGGTTGCTGCTCACTGGGCTTACAAAAAAGGGATTAAAGGCAAGGTTGACAGTCAAGAACAAGCTGTCGGCATGAGCTGGATTAAAGAATTGGTTGAATTGCAAGACGCTTCAAATGGTGATGCGGTAGACTTTGTCGATTCAGTTAAACAAGATATTTTCTCAGAACGTATCTACGTCTTCACCCCAACAGGTGCTGTACAAGAATTGCCAAAAGATTCTGGGCCAATTGATTTTGCTTACGCTATTCACACACAAGTCGGTGAAAAAGCTGTTGGTGCTAAAGTTAATGGCCGTATGGTACCTCTAACTGCCAAACTTAAAACAGGTGATGTGGTTGAAATTGTAACCAACCCAAATTCATTTGGACCAAGCCGCGACTGGATTAAAATTGTTAAGACAAATAAAGCCCGCAACCGCATCCGCCAATTCTTGAAAAATCAGGATAAGGAATTATCAGTCAACAAGGGCCGTGAACTTTTAGTGGATTATTTCCAAGACCAAGGCTATGTGGCTAACAAATACTTGGATAAAAAACACCTTGAAGCCATTTTGCCACGTTTCAGTGTTCGTAGCGAAGAAGCTCTTTATGCGGCTGTTGGTTTCGGTGAAATTAGTGCGGCAGCTGTTTTCAATCGCTTAACGGAAAAAGAACGCCGTGAAGAAGAACGCGCCAAAGCGAAAGCAGAAGCAGATGAACTTATGAATGGTGGTGAAATCAAGACAGAAAATAAAGAAGTCTTGAAAGTCCGCAGCGAAAATGGCGTTATCATCCAAGGTGCTTCAGGTCTTTTGATGCGTATCGCTAAATGTTGTAACCCAGTGCCAGGTGACCCAATCGAAGGTTATATCACCAAAGGTCGTGGGGTGGCTATTCACCGTTCGGACTGTCACAATATCAAGAGCCAAGAAGGTTATGAACAACGCCTTATCGAGGTTGAATGGGACGATGCTACTAGCGCTAATAATGATTACATCGCTGAAATTGATATTTACGGTCTTAACCGTTCAGGACTTCTAAATGAGGTCCTTCAAGTTCTTTCAAACGTCACTAAGAACATTTCAACCGTCAATGCCCAACCAAGTAAGGATATGAAATTTGCGAATATCCACGTTAGTTTCACAATTCCAAACTTGACGGAATTGACTGCTGTTGTCGATAAAATTAAAATCATCCCAGACGTTTATTCTGTCAAACGTACAAATGGATAACTAAAATGAGCTGATAATGCAGCTCATTTTTTTGTTTGAAAGAGAAAAGGTAAGTGCTTTTTTTATTTTTCTGAAAATGTTAAAATGACAATAATGAAAGCGAATTTATTTTCAGAAAGGAATAGATATGAAAGTAGTCATTCAACGTGTTAAAGAAGCGCAAGTTACGATTGATGATGAACTGGTTGGAGATATCAGTCAAGGCTTATTGTTGTTAGTTGGAGTAGGACCAGATGATGAGCAAGAAGACCTTGATTACGCTGTTCGTAAAATTACTAATATGCGTATCTTTTCAGATGATATGGGCAAGATGAATTTATCTGTCCAAGATATTAAGGGAAGTATCTTATCAGTGTCTCAATTTACTTTGTTTGCGGATACCAAAAAAGGCAATCGTCCGGCATTTACAGGTGCCGCAAAACCTGATAAAGCTGAAAAAATGTACCTCGACTTTAATGAAGCCCTTACCCAATTCGTTCCTGTTGAAACAGGTGTTTTTGGCGCTGACATGCAAGTTAGTCTAGTCAATGACGGTCCTGTTACTATTATTTTGGATACAAAATCACGTTAAGTTGAGTTAAAAAGGAACGGAGGTGGAAGATGTCACTAGAGCGATTATTCCCAGAAGCTGTTGAGGCTGGTAAGATCGAACATGCAGAAGATTGGGTAGCTATTGAGGAAAATGGGCAAACGTATTACCTTCCTCTAGCAAATCTGAGCGAGCGTGAAAAAGCATTACTGGCTTTGCAAAATGACGGTATTTTAGAAGACAAGGTGACTGAGAATCCTTGGTACCGTTATTTGATTCAAGATGATTTGAGTGTGGCAAAAGATTATAAAGCCTTGCAAATCATTTACATCGATCACAAGGAAGCCTTGCTAGAAGAACTGTGTGATTTTTTTGTGACCTTGTTACCCAATTTACTTGCGACGGTGGTCATTTCAAAGACTAGAACATTACTCATTCTTAATCAAGAAGAGATGATTGAAGCAGAAGATTTAATTGATGATGTGCTGCCGACTTTGGAAAGTGACTTTGGTATCAAGTTAACCATTTTCTTTGGCAATGTCTGGTGTAAATTTCAAGCAGATGATTTGCCAGCTTTTTACCGTGAAGAAAGTCGCTTGTTTGCCAATATGAGACATTTCCGTGGTAATGAACGAACAGTCAGTTTTTCACAAATGTTACTGCTAGCTTATGCGCACCAGCTTGATTTGCCAGCTATTAAACATAAAATGTTACAGGCTATTGATGATAGTAAAGACATCAGACCGATTATCATGACCATGTGGCAAGAACAGGGTAATCTTGCCAAAACAGCACAAAATCTTTATATTCACCGTAATTCCTTGCACTATAAAATCGAGAAATTCCGCCTTTTTTCAGGCTTGAATTTGAAAAATCTTAATGATTTGGCATTTTCGTATCTTTTAATTATGGAAAATTAGTTTTTGGGCACATTGCACAAAAAATCTTGTGACTCCTGTCTATATCATGTAAGCGTTATCTTTGTTATAATAAAGCCACATAGATCAAAGGAGTTAAAAAATGGTAGAACTTAATCTTAATCATATTTACAAAAAATACCCAAATGCAAGCCACTATGCTGTTGAAGATTTCGATCTTGACATTAAAGATAAAGAATTTATTGTTTTCGTAGGACCTTCAGGTTGTGGTAAATCTACAACGCTTCGTATGGTTGCTGGTCTTGAAGATATCACAGAAGGTGAACTTAAAATTGACGGCGAAGTCGTTAATGATAAAGCACCAAAAGACCGTGATATTGCCATGGTTTTCCAAAACTACGCTCTTTACCCACACATGACTGTTTACGATAACATGGCATTTGGGCTAAAACTTAGAAAATATAAAAAAGATGAAATTGACAAACGTGTTCGCGAAGCCGCACAAATTCTTGGCTTGACAGAATTCCTTGAACGCAAACCTGCTGACCTTTCAGGTGGTCAACGTCAACGTGTTGCCATGGGTCGTGCTATCGTGCGTGATGCCAAAGTATTCTTGATGGACGAACCTTTGTCAAACTTGGATGCCAAACTTCGTGTGTCAATGCGTGCTGAAATTGCTAAAATTCACCGTCGTATCGGTTCAACAACAGTCTACGTTACCCACGACCAAACAGAAGCCATGACACTTGCTGACCGTATTGTTATCATGAGTTCTACTAAAAACCCTGACGGTTCAGGAACAATCGGTCGCGTTGAACAAATTGGTACACCACAAGAACTTTACAACCGTCCAGCTAACAAATTCGTTGCTGGTTTCATCGGAAGTCCAGCCATGAACTTCTTTGAAGGAACGGTCAAAGATAATACCTTAGTTAGCGACTTAGGTTTCACAATTACTTTGCCAGAAGGTCAAAAGAAATTACTTGAAACTAAAGGTTACAATGGTAAAAAAGTCATCTTCGGTATCCGTCCAGAAGATATCTCAAACAACCCACTTGCTCGTGAAACATACCCAGGAGCAACTCTTGAAGCTGAAGTTACTGTTTCTGAATTGCTCGGTGCTGAAACAATGCTTTACGTTAAAGTAGGTAACACTGAACTTGTTGCTCGTGCGGATGCGCGTGATGTTTACCAACCAGGTTCAAAAGTGGAATTGACATTGAATGTTGCCAAAGGTCACTTCTTTGACCCAGAAACGGAGGCAGCTATTCGCTAATTTAACGCTATCCAAAACAGAACTCTTCTAGAATATAAACCAAAAAGCCTTACGTCTAACGACGTAGGGCTTTTTTGGGTTTTCATCATAAAATAAAGTTACTTACCAAATGATAAGTAACTTTTTATTGTCTAAACTTATTCGTCAGCGACCATGATATCAGTTAATTGACCAAATTTTTCTTTGGCATCTTCAGAAATACCTGAATCAGTGACCAGATGATCGATTTTACTAACATTGTAGAAATCATAAAAATCGTATTTATTGAATTTTTCATGGTCGACGAGAAGGAATTTTTCAAAGGCATTATCAAGGGCAATGCGTTGAATTTCTCCTTCACTTTCGCTGTAAGTAGCTACAGAATCCCCAAAGACACCGTTAGCACTGACAAATGCTTTTGAGAATTTGAGGTTTTGCAAGTAGTTAGCAGTCAGTGAGCCAACAAAGGCACCTGTAATATCACGATATTCACCGCCGGTTAAGATTAAATCGGTGCTTTTATTTTGATTTAAAATAGTGAATACTGACAAACTATTTGTCACGACACGGATGTTTTTGGCAACAAGTTCATGAGCAAAATGTTCCAGCGTTGTTCCGGGACCGATAAAGACTGTTTCGCCTTCTTGAATGAGTGTGCTGGCAAATTTAGCAATGGCACGCTTTTCTTCAATTTGTAGTTCTTGTTTTTCAGTGTTTGATTTTTCGTATTTAGGTTTTACTTTTGGTGTATCGATACTTTGAGCGCCACCATGGATACGAATCAACAAACCTTCTTTATCGAGTTCGTCAAGGTCACGACGAACAGTCATATCTGAAACACCAAGTTCTTTAATGATGTCGTTAACTGTAATAACACCTTTGACGTTGATTTTTTCGAGAATCCACTGGAGGCGTTCTTTTTTCAGCATGTCAATCTCCTTTCTTTTCTTTTTTTCTTCTCACTATCATATCACAAACAAAGAACTAACTCAACAAATAAGAAAAAAAAGAAACAATTCAAAACATTGTCGTCATAAAGGTAACAATTACTGAAAATAAAGGATTTCTATGACGTTGTCTTTAATGAAGGAAACAAAAATAAACAAACATTTTTAAAAAATACTAAACAAATATGTTGACAAATGTTTGTTTTAGATTTATTATATAAACATAAAAAAACGTTTTTAAAAAATTATCTAGATAAAAGAAAAATTTTGAGGTGTTAAAATGACAATTATTCTTGGTTCAGATGCTGCAGGTGAAACTTTGAAAAATATTATCAAAGATTACTTGCTTGAAAATGATTATGATGTCAAAGACGTCACAGAGGTTAATAAAGATTTCGTTGATAACACGCTTGCTGTTGCGGCTGGTGTCAACGAATCAGATGAAAATTTAGGTATTATGATTGATGCCTATGGTGCAGGTAGCTTTATGACAGCAACTAAAATCAAAGGTATGATTTGTGCGGAAGTTTCAGATGAACGCTCTGCTTATATGACACGTGCTCACAATAATGCTCGCATGATTACTATGGGTTCTGAAATTGTCGGAGTTACTTTGGCGAAAAATATTGTTAAAGGATTTTTGGAAGGTCACTATGACGGTGGTCGTCACCAAATCCGTGTCGATATGCTAAATAAAATGTGCTAGGAGCGAGGAAGATAAAATGAAAATTGCAATTGGATGTGACCATATCGTAACAACAGAAAAAATGGCAGTGTCAGATTTCTTGAAATCAAAAGGTTACGAAGTAATTGACTGTGGGACTTATGACCACACACGTACGCATTACCCAATTTTTGGTAAAAAAGTCGGTGAAGCGGTGATAAGCGGTAAAGCAGATTTAGGTGTTTGTATCTGTGGAACAGGTGTTGGAATCAACAACTCTGTCAACAAAGTTCCAGGCATTCGTTCTGCTTTGGTTCGTGATATGACAACAGCGATTTACGCCAAAGAAGAATTAAATGCTAATGTCATTGGTTTTGGTGGCAAAATCACAGGTGAATTACTCATGTGCGATATTATTGAAGCCTTTATTAAAGCTGAATACAAACCAACAGCAGAAAATAAAGCTTTGATTGAAAAAATTGCACAAGTCGAAACGGATAATGAGGACCAAACATCACTAGATTTCTTTGATGAATTTCTTGAAAAATGGGACCGTGGCGAATATCACGACTAGGAGAAAATCAGATGATTCTTACAGTAACACTGAATCCGTCAATTGATATTTCTTATCCGCTTGATGAACTAACTTTGGATACGGTCAATCGTGCTTCTGAGGTTAAGAAAACAGCAGGTGGTAAGGGTTTGAACGTCACACGTGTACTATCAGAAATTGGTGACAATGTGACTGCGACAGGCTTTATCGGTGGAAAGCTCGGTGACTTTTTAACCAGTAGGCTTGATCAAAATGGTATTCAACATCGTTTCTTTCCGATTCATGGGGAAACCCGCAATTGCATTGCGATTTTACATGAAGGTTTGCAGACAGAAGTGTTGGAAGCAGGTCCGATGATTGACCGAGATGAGGCAGATGGTTTTCTTAATCATTTTCGTTACCTTTGCCCGTCTTATGAAGTCATCACGATTTCAGGAAGTCTTCCAGCGGGACTTGAAAGTGATTATTATCAAAAAGTCATTTGCTTTGCTAATTCGCAAGGCAAAAAAGTGGTGCTAGATTGTTCTGGTGAGGCTCTGGAAGCTGTTTTAACAGGTGATGATAAACCGTTTGTTATCAAGCCAAACACAGAAGAATTATCACAACTTGTTGGAAGAAAAGTGAGCGATGATGTGGATGACTTAAAGGAAATCTTGCAAGATGATTTGTTTGCAGGGATTGATTGGGCGGTCGTTTCACTAGGCAGCAAAGGAGCTTTTGCGAAACACGGTGACCACTATTATCGCGTTACCATTCCAAAAATCGATGTGGTCAATCCTGTTGGTTCTGGTGATTCAACGGTGGCTGGTATTGCGTCAGCGATTATCCATAACCTTTCCGACAAAGACTTCTTACGTCATGCGAATGCCCTTGGTATGCTAAACGCTCAAGAAAAAGTGACAGGTCATGTCAATATGACAAATTACGAAAACTTATTTAATCAAATTCAGGTAGAAGAGGTATAAGAAAAATGGTATTAACACAAGAAAAACGCAGATTACTTGAGAAGCTTAGCCGTGATGGCGTGATTTCTGCTTTGGCATTTGACCAACGTGGAGCACTTAAACGCATGATGGCGAAATATCAAACAGAAGAACCAACAGTTGAACAAATCGAACAATTGAAAGCCTTGGTTTCAGAAGAATTGACACCGTATGCGTCATCTATTCTTCTTGACCCTGAGTATGGTTTGCCAGCAAGTAGGGTTCGTGATGCGAATGCTGGACTTTTGCTTGCTTATGAAAAAACAGGTTATGATGCGACAACGACTAGCCGCTTGCCAGATTGCTTGGTCGAATGGTCTGCTAAACGTCTTAAAGAAGAAGGAGCTGATGCAGTGAAATTCTTGCTTTATTATGATGTGGATGGTGATGAATACGTTAATCTTCAAAAACAAGCTTATATCGAACGCATTGGTGCCGAATGTAAAGCTGAAGATATGCCATTCTTCCTTGAGATTTTGACTTATGATGAAAATATCACTGACAATACAAGCGCAGCATTTGCCAAAGTAAAACCTTACAAAGTTAACGAAGCCATGAAAGTTTTTTCTGACGATCGCTTTGGTATTGATGTGCTCAAGGTTGAAGTCCCTGTTAACATGAAATATGTTGAAGGTTTTGCGGACGGTGAAGTGGTTTACACTAAAGAAGAAGCTGCTAAAGCTTTCAAAGACCAAGAAGCAGCAAGTCATTTACCATATATCTATCTTAGCGCAGGTGTGTCAGCAAAGCTTTTCCAAGAAACGTTGGTATTTGCGGCTGAATCAGGTGCTAAATTCAATGGTGTCCTTTGCGGACGTGCTACTTGGGCTGGCTCTGTACAAGTGTATATCGAAGAAGGCGAAGCCGCAGCGCGTGAATGGCTAAGAACACAAGGACGCAAGAATATCGAAGAACTCAACGCAGTCCTTATCAAAACAGCCAGCTCATGGAGTGAGAAAGTTGTAGAACCAGTATTTGCCTAATCTAACTCACTAAAACTTCTTTTATTATTTTGTTTTTACGCGTGATGAGAATGGCAGTTATGAGGCTGTTCATTCTCATTTTATTTAGGAGAAAATAATGGTTATTGAATTAAAAAATGATTTCTTAACAGTTCAGTTTAAGGAATTTGGTGGCGCTTTGTCATCCATAAAAGATAAAGACGGCGTCGAATATTTGTGGCAAGGAAATCCAGAGTATTGGAGTTCACAAGCACCAGTATTATTTCCGATTTGTGGGAGCTTACGCGATGATGAAGCTATTTATCGTCCTAGTAGCCGTCCCCATTTTACAGGTGTGATACCGCGACATGGTTTGGTGCGTAAGAAGACTTTTAATTATGAACCATTATCTGAAAATAGCCTTGCTTTTTCAATCACTCCTGATGCGCAAATGTTGGCAAATTATCCTTATGATTTTGAGTTGAAAATCATTTACACTTTGATTGGAAAGACGATTAAAACAAGTTACCAAGTGACAAATCGCGAGACAGAAAAGGTCATGCCTTACTTTATTGGTGGGCACCCTGGGTTTAATTGCCCATTGCTTGCTGATGAGTGTTATGAAGATTATTATCTCGAATTTGAAAAAGAGGAAACTTGTACTGTTCCAGAATCTTTTCCCGAAACAGGGCTTCTTGATGTGAATAAGCGTACGCCATTTTTAGAAAAGCAAAATATTCTAAATTTGGATTATGCTTTGTTTGCCAAAGATGCCATTACTTTGGATAAATTAGCTTCACGCAGCGTTTCTTTGAAATCTCATAAACATGATAAAGGATTGCGTTTGGATTTTGAAGATTTTCCAAATTTGATTTTATGGTCAACCGTCAATAAGAGCCCTTTTATTGCTCTAGAGCCGTGGAGCGGCTTGTCAACGTCGCTTGATGAAAGTGATATTTTAGAAGATAAACGTCAAGTAACTTTTGTAGCGAGTGGGAAAACGAGTAAAAAATCCTTTGATATTACGATTTTTTGAATTTGTTTAAAATAAACAAAAAAAATCAAAAAAACACAAAGAAAGGGTTTTCAAAATTAAAATTATGTGTTATATTATAATCGTAGAAATTAATAGAGTGGATTGTAACTAAGACATTAGGCAAGACCGCAAATGACCTAGAAGGGAGGATTCTAATTTGTTTGTGGTTTTTTGTCTAAGAACCACTTGAGGAGAGTAGAATGTTTCGGATTGTACAAGCGCTCAACAATAATGTCGCTCTGGTAAAAAATGAGCAGGATGACCAAGCCGTTGTCATGGGGCTAGGGATAGTCTTTCAAAAGAAAAAAAGTGATTTAATCACTCCAAGCAAAGTCGAGAAAGTTTTTCTTTTGAAAACAGAGGAATCCAAAGAAAACTTTTTAACCCTTTTGAAAAATATTCTGCTTGATATTCTAACGGTGACTTATAACATGATTGATGATTTGGTAGCTAAATATCATTTTCCTGTTCAGGAATACCTATATGTAAGCCCTACCGACCACGTTTATTTGGTATATCAAAAGCTTTTAAAGGGAGCTCATCAGGAAAGTCATTTACCAGATATTTCAGCGGCGTATGTTACTGAGTTTCAAATGGCGCAAGAAGCTGTTGCTATTTTAAGTCAAAAGTTGTCAGTAACTTTTCCTGAGGACGAACTTGGAAGAATTGCTATTCATTTTATAAATGCCAAGAGAGAAGGGGAAGTGACCCCATCGTTTCAGATTAGTCGAACGAAGCATATTCTTGAATTAGTTAAGCAGGAATTTTCTCGAGACAATATTGAACGAACTCCACAGTGAACGAATTTATATCATTCTTCATGTTCAACGTCTTTTGTAAAAATTTAATTTGCTCTATATCATTAGAATTATAAGGAGGAATTATTATGAATAGAGAAGAAGTCCAATTACTTGGCTTTGAAATTGTCGCTTATGCTGGTGATGCTCGTTCTAAACTTCTAGAAGCATTAAAAGCTGCTGAAGCTAGCGATTTTGCTAAAGCAGAAGCTCTTGTTGAAGAAGCAGCAAATTGCATTGCGGAAGCTCACAAAGCGCAAACATCTATGCTTGCTCAAGAAGCTGCGGGTGAAGAAATTCCATACAGCATCACAATGATGCACGGACAGGATCACTTGATGACAACCATCTTGTTAAAAGATGTGATTCATCATCTTATTGAATTATACAAAAGGGGAGCTAAATAATGAACAAACTCATTGAGCTTATTGAAAAAGGGAAACCATTCTTTGAGAGGATTTCTCGTAATAAATATTTGCGAGCGATTCGTGATGGTTTCATTGCAGGGATGCCTGTAATCTTATTCTCATCTATCTTCATCCTAATTGCGTATGTGCCAAATGCTTGGGGATTCCACTGGTCTAAAGATATTGAAACACTCTTGATGACTCCATATAACTATTCTATGGGCATCTTGGCCTTCTTCGTTGGTGGTACAACGGCTAAGGCTTTGACTGATTCAATGAACCGCGACCTTCCAGCAACCAACCAAATCAACTTCATTTCTACAATGTTAGCTTCTATGGTTGGATTCTTGCTCATGGCTGCCGAACCTGCTAAAGAAGGTGGATTCTTAACAGCATTCATGGGGACAAAGGGGTTGCTAACAGCCTTTATTGCTGCATTCGTTACTGTTAATGTTTACAAAGTCTGTGTGAAAAACAATGTGACTATCCGCATGCCGGACGAGGTTCCACCAAATATTTCACAAGTATTTAAAGACTTGATTCCATTTACATTGTCAGTTGTACTCTTGTATACACTTGAATTAGTTGTGAAAGCAAGCCTTCATGTAACAGTTGCTGAATCAATTGGTACTCTTCTTGCCCCACTATTCTCAGCTGCAGACGGATACCTTGGTATTACTTTCATCTTTGGTGCTTATGCCTTCTTCTGGTTTGTAGGTATCCATGGTCCTTCAATCGTAGAACCAGCAATCGCTGCAATTACTTACGCAAATATTGATAACAACTTGCATTTGATTCAAGCTGGACAACATGCCGATAAAGTTATCACATCTGGTACTCAAATGTTTATCGTTACCATGGGTGGTACTGGTGCAACCTTGATTGTTCCATTCCTCTTCATGTGGTTGTGTAAATCAGAGCGTAACCGTGCAATCGGACGTGCATCTGTTGTTCCTACATTCTTCGGTGTAAACGAACCACTCTTGTTCGGTGCTCCAATTGTATTGAACCCAATCTTCTTTGTTCCATTTATCTTTGCTCCAATTGCAAACGTGTGGATCTTCAAATTCTTCGTTGATACCTTGGGAATGAACTCATTCTCTGCTAACCTTCCATGGGTAACTCCAGGACCTCTTGGTATTGTTCTTGGTACGAACTTCCAAGTACTTTCATTCATCCTTGCTGCGCTATTAGTAGTAGTTGACGTGATCATTTACTACCCATTCGTTAAAGTTTATGATGAACAAATTCTTGAAGAAGAACGTTCAGGTAAATCAAACGATAGCTTGAAAGAAAAAGTTGCTGCAAACTTTAACACTGCTAAAGCAGATGCTATTCTTGAAAAAGCTGGTGTTGAAGGCGAACCAGTTCAAAACAATATCACAAAAGAAACAAACGTATTGGTCCTTTGTGCCGGTGGTGGAACTAGTGGACTTCTTGCCAATGCTTTGAATAAAGCTGCTGCAGAATACAACGTTCCTGTGAAGGCTGCTGCTGGTGGCTACGGTGCTCACCGTGAAATGTTGCCAGAATTTGACCTTGTTATCCTTGCTCCTCAAGTAGCTTCAAACTATGAAGATATGAAGGCTGAAACAGATAAACTTGGAATCAAATTGGCTAAGACTGAAGGAGCTCAATACATCAAGTTGACTCGTGATGGTAAAGGCGCTATTGCATTCGTTCAAGAACAATTTCAATAATAAATAGATTTACTGTTGATTGAAGTGAGATGGAGAAGGATTGCTCACTGACTCCTCTTCATCTTGCTTTGTTTTTATTTTATGATTGAGAAGGGGAAACTTATGTCAAAAACATTACCTAAAGATTTTATTTTCGGTGGCGCAACAGCAGCTTATCAGGCAGAAGGTGCTACACATATAGATGGAAAAGGTCCTGTTGCTTGGGACAAATACCTAGCAGATAACTATTGGTATACTGCTGAACCAGCGAGTGATTTCTACCATAAATATCCAATAGACCTACAGTTGGCTGAAGAATATGGCGTAAACGGAATCCGTATTTCTATTGCTTGGTCACGTATTTTCCCAACTGGCTATGGTGAAGTCAATCCAAAAGGGGTAGAATTCTATCATAAGTTATTTGCAGAATGTCATAAACGTCATGTAGAACCATTTGTAACTCTTCACCACTTTGATACACCTGAAGCTCTTCACTCAAACGGAGACTTCTTGAATCGTGAAAACATCGAACACTTTGTAGATTATGCCGCCTTCTGTTTTGAAGAGTTCCCAGAAGTCAACTACTGGACAACCTTCAATGAAATTGGCCCAATCGGTGATGGTCAATACTTGGTAGGTAAATTCCCACCAGGTATTCAATATGACCTTGCCAAAGTCTTCCAATCTCACCACAATATGATGGTTTCTCATGCACGTGCTGTGAAATTGTACAAAGACAAAGGCTATACAGGTGAAATTGGGGTTGTTCACGCCCTTCCAACTAAGTATCCTTTGGATCCTAAAAATCCTGCAGACGTTCGTGCTGCTGAGTTGGAAGATATCATCCACAACAAATTTATCTTGGATGCGACTTACCTTGGACACTACTCAGATGAAACCATGGAAGGGGTAAACCACATCTTATTAGTAAATGGTGGTAGCTTGGATCTTCGTGAGGAAGACTTTGCAGTGCTTGAAGCAGCTAAAGATTTGAACGATTTCCTTGGAATTAACTACTACATGAGTGACTGGATGGAAGCCTTTGATGGTGAAACTGAAATCATCCACAACGGTAAAGGTGAAAAAGGAAGCTCTAAATACCAAATCAAAGGTGTTGGACGTCGTGTGGCTCCTGACTATGTCCCTCGGACGGATTGGGACTGGATCATCTACCCTCAAGGTTTGTATGACCAAATCATGCGTGTCAAGAAAGATTATCCAAACTACAAGAAGATCTACATCACTGAAAACGGACTTGGATACAAAGATGAATTTGTGGACAACACTGTTTACGATGATGGCCGTATTGATTATGTGAAACAACACTTGGAAGTATTGTCTGATGCGATTGCCGATGGTGCAAACGTAAAAGGATACTTCATCTGGTCATTGATGGACGTCTTCTCATGGTCTAATGGTTATGAAAAACGTTACGGACTCTTCTACGTTGATTTCGATACACAAGAACGTTATCCTAAGAAATCTGCACATTGGTACAAGAAATTAGCTGAAACTCAAGTGATTGAATAACCTCACTTGAACATATCCTATTTTGTTATCAGATATTCTAGAAAAGGTGGCTCTTTGCCACCCACTACAGTTGACAAAGAGCCGAACTTTGAAGACGTAGAACTAAAGATGTTTAGAGGCATTGTAGTCAATATCGGCTAAGCCTTTAAAAAACGGTAGCTCTATGATTGCGAACAGATTGGCAAAGTGGCAAAGGAAAACTATATATAATGACTAGTTTATCAGATGGAAGCATTTCACTCATAGCTTTTCGGATTAATTGGACGAGCCAAATCAATTATTTTGACCGACGATTGAAATGACTTCTTTCTAGTAGCTGTCCACAAGGAAAGAGGTAGCAGATGCTGTAGAAATGACGCTGTGATGTTATGCCTAGTTCAGCCTATAACAAAAGCAAGATAAGGATTGATTCATCTGAAACTATGGCTAAACTAACATTACGCCGATGTTTGAAGGAATCTGGACAGTAGTTTTGGTAGAAGTGATGACAAATTTGTGATAATTGGTGTACATTCCATTGCAATGATGAGATTTAGCAGTATACTGTGAGTGGCTCATTTGGACTAACCTCCTGTATGTGTCATAACTTACGCTATTTTGAAATGAACTAGCACCACGAGTAAAAGGTATCCTAGCAGCATTTATCACTGTCAATGTTTATAAATTCTGTGTGCTTCGTGACATCACCATCAAGATGCCAAAAGAAGTACCTGGTACTATTTCTCAAACATTCCGTGACATTTTCCCATTCTCATTTGCGGAAGCTGTTATCACACTTCTTCAACCATTGTTCACGGCAGCAGATGGTTACCTTGGAATTGCCATTATCTGGGGGGGCTATGGCGCTCTTCTGGTTTGTTGGTGTGCATGGTCCATCAATCGTAGAACCAGCTATCGCAGCTATTATCTATGCTAATGTTGAAACTAACCTTCAATTACTCAAAGCTTGATGAAATGGAACAAAGCGGAGCTATTTACAAAATTAATGGTAAACAACAAGATCCGCTGACCATTTTAAAAGATAATGGTGTCAACTATGTTCGCTTACGCTTCTGGGTTGACCCTGGAAAACAAAATCTTCCCAAAGCTTGGCAGAATCAATCCTTTGAACAATTAAATTCAACAGCGTATTCTTACACAGCTGATGTTCTCAATCAGATGAAAGCAAAAGGTATTTACCCTGATATGGTTCAAATTGGTAACGAACTTAACAGTGGTTTGCTTTGGTCTTACGGGAAAAGCTGGGGTGGTGATGGAAAGGAATTCACTCGCCTAGCGACTTTCTTAACAAGCTGTGAAAGACACGCAGCAAAGCACCCTCAAAAATTATGCTTCATTTAGCAGACGGCGGTGACAAATCAGCTTTTCAATGGTGGTTAGACGAAATCACTAAGCAATCCGTTGATTTTGATATTGTCGGTATTTCTTATTACCCATATTGGTACGGTACATTGGCGGAACTCTCTGAAAATATGGATAATATCAGCGAACGCTACAACAAAAAAGTTGTTGTGGTTGAAACAGCTTATGCCAATACTCTTGACAATCTTGACCAAAAGACAAATGCTGTCACAGCAACAGAAGAAGCAGCAGCTGGTTACAAAGCTAGCCAAGATGGTCAGTAAGAATTTTTGACAGACTTGGTTGATGAGATTAAAGACGTCAAAAACAACAATGGACTTGGTTTCTTCTATTGGGAACCACTCTGGTATAATGGCAACGTCTCATGGGCCACACAAGCAGGGATGTCATATCTTGGCGTTTCAGATGTGACAGGTAACGAATGGGAAAATCAAGCTGTCTTTGATTTCCAAGGAAATGCTCTACGTGGCATCAGAGCCTTTAATTACTCTAATCTAACAAATCTTCTTCAAAACAATAGCTTTGAATGGGACGGTTATACCGAGAGTCCATCATCTTGGAATGTTTGGAAAAATGGCCAAATTTCTGGGATTAAGACCGAAGTTTATGATAATACGCGTTATAAACTCAGCTTCTGGTCAGACAAAGCATATGAAAGTTCTATCTATCAAACAGTAGGAAATCTCAGCTCAGGTACTTACAAATTAAGCATCGATGCTATGGGTGGTACAAGTCTTGAAAATGCAGAACTTTATATCAAAAACTACGGTGGCAACGAACAAAAAATCTCTCTCAAAGATTCAAATACTTGGAAAACCTATACCATTGACAACATTCAAATCACAAACGGACAGTGTGAAGTTGGCGCTTACGTCAAATCATCTGCCAACAAATGGTTAAACATTGATAACGTCAGACTTGTTAAAGTTAATTAAGAAAAACTCTCCAAGAACTTAGTTTGATATACTCCCCTTATAGTGGACAGTGAAAAAACAAAAATTTTCACTAG
>ERZ1031719.373-NODE-373-length-18832-cov-9.784204_pt1 | contig 18832 bp, 20 predicted proteins | sample MGYA00516702_ERZ1031719 | MGnify/ENA primary metagenome ERZ1031719 (study PRJEB33719, sample SAMN04261227) | wastewater metagenome | biome: rural village; feature: human; material: feces | host: Homo sapiens | place: El Salvador | collected 2013-01-07 ...
GTTTTTCTCTAAAAAAATAAAGAGGTGAAGATCATAGCTAAGAAAGATCTATTCATTAACGATGAAATCCGCGTTCGCGAAGTTCGTCTCGTTGGTCTTGATGGTGAACAACTAGGAATTAAACCATTGTCAGAAGCACAAGCTATTGCTGATGATGCTAATGTTGACTTGGTTCTAATTCAGCCACAAGCTACGCCACCTGTTGCTAAAATTATGGACTACGGAAAGTTCAAATTTGAGTATCAAAAGAAACGTAAGGAACAACGTAAAAAACAAAGCGTTGTGACTGTTAAAGAAGTTCGTCTTAGCCCAGTTATCGATAAAGGTGACTTCGAGACTAAACTTCGTAACGGCCGTAAATTCCTTGAAAAAGGAAACAAAGTGAAAGTCTCAATTCGCTTTAGAGGTCGTATGATTACTCACAAAGAAATTGGAGCAAAGGTATTGGCGGAATTTGCAGAAAAAACGCAAGATATTGCTATTATTGAGCAAAGAGCTAAGATGGATGGACGTCAAATGTTCATGCAACTTGCTCCAATTCCAGACAAAAAATAATTGTCAATTTTAAACTATTTTAAGAGGAGAATTCTAAAATGCCAAAACAAAAAACTCACCGCGCATCAGCTAAACGTTTCAAACGTACAGGTTCTGGTGGATTGAAACGCTTCCGCGCATTTACTTCACACCGTTTCCACGGTAAAACTAAAAAACAACGTCGTCATCTTCGTAAAGCAGCTATGGTGCACTCAGGAGATTTCAAACGTATTAAAGCAATGCTTTCAGGTCTTAAATAAGACTAAAGCAATTACTCGATATTATTAAGAATTATTTGGAGGAGAATATAAATGGCTCGTGTTAAAGGTGGCGTTGTATCACGCAAACGTCGTAAACGTGTATTGAAACTTGCTAAAGGTTACTATGGTGCAAAACATATCTTGTTCCGTACTGCAAAAGAACAAGTAATGAACTCTTACTACTATGCATACCGTGATCGTCGTCAGAAAAAACGTGATTTCCGTAAACTTTGGATCACTCGTATCAATGCGGCAGCTCGTATGAACGGTTTGTCATACTCACAATTGATGCACGGTTTGAAATTGGCTGAAATCGAAGTTAACCGTAAAATGCTTGCTGATTTAGCAGTTAACGATGCAGCAGCTTTCACAGCTCTTGCAGATGCAGCTAAAGCTAAACTTGGTAAATAAGAATTAATAAAGGCTAGCCTTTGGTTAGTCTTTTTTTGTCTTTATGGTTCTATATCAATAATTTATAGATTTAGTATAAAATTTGATTAGTGCTGAAATTAGAGCGATAGGAGAAGCAAAATGGCTACCCTAAGAGTTAGTTGTACAATGAAAGTATTGTTCTTTATTCACCGTACTTTCGATGAATATTTACCAAACTTAGAAATGAAGGTATCAAAAAAGTCTTGCTAAACCTAGCAAGACTTTTTAATTATGAGTACTTATTCAGAGCTTGAGCTATTTGAACTTTCGTGAAGTTGCATGTAGCTTGGTGCTTTGAAGAGTTCGACTGTTGATTCGTCGCCATTTTCGCTATATAGACTAGTTGACTCGTCACCGCGTTTTTTCTCGATTGATTTAAGTGTTTTAAGAGAATGTGTATAAGAAATTGAAGAACTATCGACTTCTTTTAAACCATTCTTATCAAATCGAAGTAGGTCACCAGTTTGAACTTCGTCGCTGACAGAAAGTTGTTTAGCAACAGCATCGCGAATAGCTTTAGTTGCTGCTTGAGTGTTTTCGTCAGGGTTTGTAATTTCTTGACCAGAGTCAGTGTAGTAGAGGTGACCGCTATAACTTGTATAAGTTGGTGTCACATAATCGCCTGATGTTCTAAAGGCTACGATTTGTTTATTATCGCTAGAAAGCAAGTCTTGTCCGAGTTGAACGTAGTTGCTTGTATCGATACCTAGCAAGTGTAGAAGCGTTGGTAAGTTGTCAACTTCACCACCAAAGGTGTTGCTGATGTGTCCTTCAGTAAATCCTGGAATATGAATCATGTAAGGAACACGTTGTAACATGGCGTTATCATAACCAGTCCATGTTTCAGAATCTTTTCCAAGAAGTGGCGCCAAATCAGTGTTTCTTGAGTTTGAGATACCGTAGTGGTCACCGTAGAGGACGATAATCGAATTATCATATAAACCAGATTCTTTCAAATAATCAAAGAAAGCTTTGACGGCAGAATCTAAGTAGTTAGCAGTTGCGAAGTAACCGTTGATTGTTTCATCATCGGTTTTAGCTAATGGGAAACCTTCTTCATCAGAATTACCAGCTAAACTTGTGTATGGGTAGTGGTTACTTACAGTAATAAACTTAGTATAGAAAGGTTGTTGCATGTGCTCAAGGTATTTAATTGAGTCAGCAAACATGTATTTATCATTCAATCCATATTGGAATGAGTTTTCACTGTTTTGTTTTGTGAAATATGATGAATCAAAGAAGTAGTTGTAACCCCATTGTTTATAGGCATTATTACGGTTCCAGAAGGTACCAACGTTACCGTGGAAAACAGCACTTGTGTAATCATCAGTTTGTCCAAGGATTGATGGGGCAGCGTAAGCAGTATTTGTTCCACCGTAGTTAACAAGGTATGAACCACTGCTGAGACCGAATAATGACGTTTCCATCAAGGTTTCAGCATCAGATGTTTTACCGGCTTTAACTTGGTTGAAGAAGTTTGAAAAAGCTAGAGTTGAATTTGAGTGATATAGCGAGTTCAAGAACGGGGTGACTTCATATGATTTTCCGTCAACTTGCAAATGGTAATCAATCAAAAATTGTTGGAAACTTTCTAAGTGGATAACAATGACGTTTCGTCCTTTAGCAACACCAAAATATTTTGAATTTGGTGCTGCATAATGCTCTGAAACATATTTTTTAGCTTCTTTTAGGTCAGAAGCGGTGGCTTCGCTACGAACTTTTTCTGTTTGATAGGTTTGATTAGCACTATAGGCTGTAAATGACGGCAAGCCAAGCGCTCTAACCACATAAACATTTGAAAAACCACGAGTTAACAATTCAGGTCGATCAATTTCGGCCATGAAAAGGTTAATTGAAAATAATAGAGTTGATAAGGCCGTAATAGCAAAGCTTGCGCGTTTGTTAAATGGACGATTATCAACTTTTATTTTCTTAGTAGCAAATAGTGCAAGTAGAATGATATAATCAATAATGTAAATAATATCCCAAACACGCAGTAAGTTAAGGGCTGAGTCACCAAGACCAGCAGAAACTTTACTACTTGCTAGCATAGCACTTACAGTAATGAAATCCGAAAATTCACGGAAATAAATCGCGTTAGAAATAAGTAGAAGATTTAATATTGTGTAGATAATCCAACTAACGATATAAAAAACACGCGTTCTCTTAATATAAAGGCTTAACCCGAGTAGAAGCAATCCTAGCGGAATAGGATTGATAATTGATAATAAAAGTTGATACGGATTCTCTAGTCCGAGACTAAAGTCAACGTGATAAGCCCACATAGTTTTTAGCGAATACAAGACTAAAAGTGTCAAAATAAATCCCAAACGTGTATTAACCACGTGAGAGATAATTTGTTTCATTTTTTTCACTGTAGGAACTTCCTTTATTCTTTTTTTCCTAAAGATAAAATCTCAGTTCCCATTATATCATAAAGAAGAAATTTTTAGTACAAAGAACCGTAGTGCATATTGAAGGTGTTTTAAAGGAAGTAAAAGAAGTTTGTGGTGATAAAAAAGTCAGCATTTGAAGACAAGATTTCAGATAGTGACTATTATTTTTAGTGTATTAGATGCAAAAATAACTCTGTTATCTAGTTTACTTCTCTAATCTTTAATAGAATCCCCTTGTTTAGGCGTAAAAAGTTGGTTCTTATGCCTGTGAAATATAAAATTTAGTGGGAAAAATTCTGAATTTTTGATATAATAAGCTTCATGAACAAACTATACGTGGATTCTTTCGTTGAAAAGAAAATTAAGCGTGGTATTCAACTTTTGGATGGAAAAGATTTTCATCAACTTGATTTAGATAATCAGTTAGTTGCTCTTTACAATCACTCACGTCAGTTTTTAGGAACAGCTTACCTATCTCGTCAAAATAAAGGGATTGGTTGGTTCTTAGGAAATGGCAAGGTTGATTTGATAGAGTCTTATTTTGAAAGCTTGTTTAGTAAGGCTAAGCAGAAGCGTCAACACTTTGAAAACTCTGATTTAACAACAGCTTATCGATTATTTAATCAAGATGGCGATAATTTTGGTGGTGTGACGATAGATCGTTATGCTGATTTTGTTGTATTTTCTTGGTACAACACTTTTGTTTATCAGTATCGTGATATCATTGTTAAAGCCTTTCAAAAAGTTTATCCTGCGGTTAAAGGCGGATATGAAAAAATTCGCTTTAAAGGACTTGATTATGAGTCAGCTCACATTTATGGTCAAGAAGCACCTGAAACCTTTACCATTTTGGAAAATGGTGTTAAATACAGTGTTTTTATGAATGATGGCCTGATGACAGGTATCTTTTTAGATCAACATGAAGTCCGTGATGCTTTAATTAATGAACTAGGTCTTGGAAAACGTGTTCTAAATATGTTTTCTTATACAGCAGCTTTCTCAGTTGCAGCAGCTATGGGTGGTGCGATTGAAACAACTTCTGTAGACTTAGCTAAACGTTCTCGTGAACTGTCTCAAGCGCATTTTGAAGCCAATGGCCTTAATGTGACAAATCATCATTTTGTGGTCATGGATGTTTTTGAATATTTCAAATACGCTAAACGTAAAAACTTGACTTTTGATTTGATTGTTATCGATCCACCAAGTTTTGCTCGTAATAAAAAACAAACATTTTCAGTTGCTAAAGACTATTACCATCTCATTAGTCAAGCACTAGAAGTTTTATCAGATGATGGCACAATCATTGCTTCTACAAATGCAGCTAATTTGACTGTGGCACAGTTTAAGAAACAATTGGAAAAAGGATTTGCTTCTGTTAAGCATGAATATATTCGCTTGCAACAATTGCCAAGTGATTTCACTGTTAACAAGGCAGATATGAGCAGTAATTATTTGAAAGTATTTACAATAAAGGTTGAGAAATGAAAATAGTAGTACCTATTATGCCGAAAGATTTAGAAGAGGCGCAGTCGATTGATATTTCGAGATTTGAAGATGTGGATATCATTGAATGGCGAGCTGATTACCTAGCCAAAGAAGATATCATGACAGTTGCGCCAGCTATCTTTGAAAAATTTTCTGGCAGAGAAATTATTTTTACCATTCGCACAGATAAAGAAGGTGGTAATCTTAACTTATCTGATGACGAATACGTTGAGCTTTTGAAAAATATTAATGCTATTTACCACCCAGATTATATCGATTTTGAATATTTTTCACATAAAGAAGCCTTTCAACAAATGTTAGAGTTTCCAAATCTAGTTTTGTCTTATCATAATTTTGAAGAGACTCCTGAAAACTTGATGGAATCATTTTCTGAATTAACAGCCCTAGCTCCTCGTGTAGTTAAGGTTGCTGTTATGCCCCAAAGTGAACAAGATGTTATTGACTTGATGAACTACACTCGTGGATTTAAAACACTAAATCCTGAACAAGAGTATGCGACTATGTCAATGGGCAAACTTGGACGTGTTTCACGTTTTGCTGTTGATGTATTCGGCTCATCATGGTCATTTGCAAGCCTAGACCAAGCAAGTGCACCTGGACAGGTTGCTCTTGCCGATATGAAACGTATTAGGGAGGTACTTGATGCAGATTGATGGATACACTCGCTTAGCCGCTGTCGTGGCAACACCGATTAAACACTCTATTTCACCATTTATTCACAATTACGCTTTTGATAAAACAGGTGTAAATGGTGTTTATGTTGCCTGGGATATTCCTGAGGAAGACCTAGCGGTTACTTTGGAAAATGTTAAACGTTATGACATGTTTGGTGTGAATATTTCAATGCCATACAAACAAAAAGTTATGCCTTATATGGATGAGTTGACAGACTCAGCTGCATTGATTGGCGCGGTTAATACCGTTATTAATCGTGACGGCAAGTTGGTTGGCCACAATACTGATGGTATTGGTTTCTTTAGAAGCCTTGCAACTTTTGCTGATTTTGATGTTAAAGGCAAGACAATGACTATTCTTGGTGGTGGTGGAGCTGCGATAGCTCTTATTGCCCAAGCTGCTCTTAATGGAGCAGGTCATATTAACATTTTCAATCAGACACAGTTCTTGGATGCGACACGTCAAAAAGCACAGGAACTTTCTGATAAAACTGGTGTATCTATTACTGTTTATCCAGTCGAAGATTTGAAGACAATTCAAGAAAAAGTGTTAGAATCACAACTTTTTGTCAATGCGACAAGTGTTGGAATGGATGGTAAATCAATGATTATCACAGAAGACTTTGAGTTTCCTGAAGGTCTTTTGGTGGCTGATACAATTTATCAACCATTTGAAACACCATTCTTGAAATTAGCTCGAAGCAAAGGTCTCAAAGCGCTTAATGGCTTGGGTATGTTGTTATTCCAAGCAGCAGAAGCTTTTGAAATCTGGACTGGTGAGACTATGCCAACGGCTGAGATTTGGTCAGCTTTGGAAGAAAAGTACAATACAAAATAGGATAAAAAAACAGGTGACGCTAATGAAATTGAATGTTAATCTCCCACAAACACCTTATGATATTGTGATTGAAAAAGGTATCTTAGCTAAAGCCGGTGATTGGGTAAAATCACTTTGGCAACCTCAAAAAATTGCCCTTATTACAGATAACCATGTTGGAAGTTTGTATGCTGAAAAAGTTAAGCTTAGCATTGAGAACGCTGGCTTTGAAGTGATTGTTTTTGATTTTCTAGAAGGTGAAGCATCAAAAAATCTTCAAACAGTCAATAAAGCATATGAATTTTTGGTTAAAAATGGTATGACACGTAGCGATGGAATCGTTGCGCTTGGCGGAGGTGTCGTTGGAGATTTAGCTGGTTTCGTAGCGTCTACTTATATGCGCGGAATTCATTTCTTGCAAATTCCGACGAGTCTAACGGCTCAAGTGGATTCATCAATTGGTGGTAAAACAGGTGTTAATACACCATTTGCTAAAAATCTGGTTGGAACATTTACGCAACCAGATGGTGTTTTAATCGATCCTGAAACCCTTCAAACTCTTGGGAAACGAGAACTCATTGAAGGTATGGGGGAAGTTATCAAGTATGGTTTGATTGAAGACGTTGAACTTTGGGACGAACTTTCTGCTATGGATGGTTCGCCTGAAAGCATTTTAAAACATGCAGAAAGCATTATCTATCGCTCATGCAATGTAAAACGTAAAGTTGTTGTAGAAGATGAACTTGATAATGGTGTTCGTCTTTATCTTAACTTTGGTCACACTATTGGTCATGCCGTTGAAGCAACTGCAGGCTATGGTAAAGTGATGCATGGTGAAGCTGTTGCCATTGGTATGGTACAAATTTCTCGTGTTGCCGAAGCAAAAGGTTTAATGCCTAAAGGCATCACTAAAGAGATTTTTGAAATGTGCCAAAAATTTGGTTTGCCAACAGACTACCAACCATGGGATGTTGAGGCGCTTTACGGAGCTTTAGTACATGACAAAAAAGCTCGTGGTAAAATGATTAAGACTGTCATTGTACCAGAGCTTGGTAGCGCAGCGATCAATCAGATCCCCCTTGAAGAGATGAAAGAGTATTTGGAGAAATAATATGAGATATTTGACAGCTGGTGAATCTCACGGACCGCGTTTAACGGCTATTATTGAAGGAGTTCCTGCGGGACTTCCTTTAACTGACGAAGATATTAATGTTGATTTGAAACGTCGCCAAGGCGGTTACGGTCGTGGCGGACGTATGAAAATTGAGTCAGATAAGGTTGAAATCACATCTGGCGTACGTCATGGAAAAACAACAGGAGCTCCAATTACCCTTAACGTTATTAATAAAGACCACAAAAAATGGTTAGATATTATGGCTGTTGAAGATATTGATGATGCTCTTAAAACAAAACGTAAAATTACTCATCCACGTCCTGGTCATGCTGACCTTGTAGGTGGAATGAAATATCGCTTTGAAGATTTGCGTAATTCTCTAGAACGTTCTTCTGCGCGTGAAACAACAATGCGTGTGGCAGTTGGTGCTGTGGCAAAACGTATTTTGGCTGAGTTGGACATTGAAATTGCTAACCACGTTGTGGTCTTTGGCGGTAAAGAAGTTGATGTTCCAGAAGGACTCACTGTTTCACAAATTAAAGAATTAGCTAGCCAATCAGAAGTGTCAATTGTTAACCAAGAACGTGAACAAGAAATCAAAGATTATATTGACCAAATCAAAAAGGACGGAGATACCATTGGTGGTGTTGTCGAAACAGTTGTTGGTGGTGTTCCTGTTGGACTTGGTTCTTATGTGCAATGGGATAAGAAACTTGATGCTAAGATTGCTGGTGCCGTTGTTTCAATTAATGCCTTCAAAGGTGTTGAGTTTGGGCTTGGTTTCAAAGATGGTTACCTTAAAGGTAGCCAAGTAATGGATGAGATCCTCTGGAACGAAGAAGAAGGATACACACGCCGTACTAATAATCTTGGTGGTTTTGAAGGAGGTATGACAAACGGACAACCAATTGTTGTGCGTGGTGTCATGAAACCTATCCCAACGCTTTATAAACCTTTGATGTCAGTTGATATTGAAACTCACGAGCCTTATAAAGCAACTGTCGAACGTTCAGATCCAACGGCTCTTCCAGCAGCAGGTGTTGTTATGGAAGCAGTTGTGGCAACGGTTGTGGCTGATGAGATTCTTGAAAAATTTTCTTCTGACAATCTCGAAGAACTAAAAGAAGCTGTCGCTCGTCATCGTGATTATGTCAAACATTTTTAATGCATAAACAGTTGACAGAAGCTGAGACAAAAGTGCTCAGCTTCTTTCTATAAAGTATTGTTATCCGGAAATGGAGAAACTATGGAAAATAAAGTGATTTACGTTGCAGGTTTAGGTTTGATTGGGGGCTCTCTTGCCTTAGGTATTAAGCGTGACCACCCAGATTACAAAATTTTAGGATACAATCGTTCTGACAAATCACGAAATGTTGCTCTTGAGCGTGGGATTGTTGATGAAGCTACAGCAGATTTTAAAGAATTTGCACCTCTAGCAGATGTGATTATTTTGGCAGTTCCGATTAAACAGACCATTGAGTTTATTAAGACGCTTTCTGAAATGAACTTGAAAGAGAATGTGATTATTACGGATGCCGGTTCAACGAAACGTGATATTGTTGAGGCGGGAGAAAAATACTTGGCTGGTAAAGGTGTTCGCTTTGTCGGCTCACATCCAATGGCAGGTTCTCACAAGTCAGGAGCAATTGCCGCCGATGTGAATTTATTTGAAAATGCGTATTACATTTTTACTCCATCTTCTTTAACGGTTGATGGAACAATTGCTGAGCTTAAGGAGATTTTATCTGGTTTACATGCGCGCTACGTGGAAATTGATGCAGCAGAGCATGACCGCGTAACGAGTCAAATTTCACATTTCCCACATGTCCTTGCAGCAAGTTTGATGGAGCAGGCAGGTGATTATGCAGCAGAGCATGAAATGGCTAATCATTTTGCGGCGGGTGCTTTTCGTGATATGACACGTATTGCTGAAAGTGAGCCAGGCATGTGGACCAGCATTCTCTTGACTAATAAAGAAGCTGTTACTAATCGCATCGATGATTTCAAGGATAGACTCGATGAGGTTAAGAAACTCGTTTTACAAGGTGATGGGGATGCGATTTGGAATTATTTTAACCACGCCAAAGAAACGCGTAAGGAAATGCAAATTTATAAACGTGGTGGCGTGGAAAGTGCCTTCGATCTTTTTATCGATGTTCCCGATGAAGAAGATGTTATCTTAAAAATCTTGGAATTGCTTCGCGGAACATCTTTGGTTAATATTCATGTCAATGAAGAAAACCGTGAAGATATTAATGGGATTTTACAAATTTCATTTAAGAATGCTAAAGATTTGAAACATGCTAAAACAGTCATCAGTGAAAACACTGACTATAACATTCATATTAATTAAGGAGAAATATCATGGCAAACATTTATGATTTGGCAAATGAACTAGAACGCGAAATCCGTGTTCTTCCTGAATACAAAAAAGCACAAGAATGCCGTGCTGCGATTGATGCTGACGAAGAAGCAAAAGCTTTATTTAAAGAATTCACTGAATTCCAACAAGGTCTTTATGCTAAATTGCAATCAGGTCAAATGCTGACTGGTGATGAACAAACTAAAATGCAAGAATTAGGTGCTAAAATCGAAGCAAATCCTGTTCTTAAAGCTTATCTTGGTGCTCAACAATCATTGTCAGTTTATATAGCAGACCTTGAAAAAATTATTTTTGGTCCTTTGCAAGATCTTTTGAAATAGTAACTGTAACCTAACATTTCTTGTTAGGTTTTTTTCGTATTTTTAGAGGTAAAGGTCTATAATGATTGATAACTTTATAAGGAGGTTATTTTATGTCACGTAAGGTTGGAATTATTGGAATGGGTCATGTTGGCTCAACTGTTGCTCACGGACTGATTGCTCAAGGGGCTTTTGATGATTATGTCTTAATTGATACCAATGAGAAAAAAGTCACCGCAGATGCGGTTGATTTCCGTGATGCTGCAGCGAATCTAAATCAACATGCCAATATTGTGATTAATGATTATGAAGCTTTAGCAGATGCCGATGTGGTTATCTCAGCTCTAGGAAATATCAAACTTCAAGATAATCCAAATGCAGACCGTTTTGCGGAGTTACCTTTTACAGCGAAAGAAGTGCCTTTAGTTGCTAAAAAGCTAAAAGAGGTTGGATTTAAAGGGATTATTGTAGCTATTTCAAATCCAGTTGATGTTATTACTAGTCTCTATCAACACTACTCAGGTCTTCCAAAGGAACGTGTTATTGGTACAGGTACTTTGCTAGATACTGCTCGTATGAAACGTGCCGTTGCAGAACGTTTTGGTGTTGATGCGCGTAGCGTTTACGGTTATAACCTTGGCGAACATGGAAATTCACAATTTACGGCTTGGAGTCAAGTTCGTGTCAAAGGGCAACCAATTTCTAACTTTACAGACCAAGTGACGCTTGAGGAAATTGCACATGAAGCCATGATTGGTGGACATACGGTCTTTTATGGTAAAAAATACACAAGCTATGGGATTGCAAGTGCAGCTATTCGTTTGGCGATTGCAGTTGTTTCAGATAGCCATGAAGAATTACCGGTTTCTAATTACTATGAACCGCTAGATACTTACCTTAGCTATCCAGCAATTGTTGGACGAGAAGGTATTATCGAGCAAGTAAAATTAACTTTGCCAGCTGACGAAGAAGCTAAACTTGAAAATTCAGCCAACTTTATCAAACGTAAATTTGCTGAAAGTCTAAACTAATCAAAAAGAAATCCCATCTGAAAATTAGGTGGGATTATTGATTGAGTAAAAAGTTGCGAACTTCTGAGATGAAATAAAGTGAACCGGTGACAACAAAGAAATCTTCAGGATTATTTTCGTCGTCAGCAAGCCAGTCTTTGTAATCAGCAACTTTTTTATATTTTTCAGGATAATCTGACAAAGCTTGTGCTTGATAGAAATCAAAACTAGTCACCGCTAAGTCAAATGCGGATAGTTCTTCGAGCATTTGTGTCAAAGGCTTACGCCCTAAGCCTGCAAAGAGGATGTGAATGTTGCGATTTGAAAAGTCTTTTTTTAGCACGTCGACTAATTTTGCAATCGAATCTTCGTTATGTGCACCATCTAACATGAGGTTTGGTCGCATCAACTCACAACGTCCAGCCCAAACCGTGTTTTCTAAGCCATTTTTGATAGTTGTTTTAGTAATATTTTTGAAATACGATTTAAGGATGATAGCAGCCATAGCAGCTAACGAGGCATTAGTTCGTTGATGATGACCAAGCATTGATAAAGTGATGTTTGCAATGCTTATATCTTTATAATAAAAATCAAAGATTTCACCATTTTCTCTGATTGAGAACTCTTTATCCAGTTCATATGTCGGACAATCGAGCTCCTTAGTTTTTTGATGAAATACTTTTTGGACCTCTGGTGTCATTTGACCAAGAATAAAAGGAACGTGAGGATTTAAAACACCAGCTTTATGACCAGCAATTTCAGTAAGAGTTTTCCCCAGTGTTTCTTGGTGGTCGATACTGATTGATGGGCAGATAACTGCTCTCGCTGTAAAGACATTGGTTGAGTCAAAAGTACCACCAATACCAGCTTCAATAACGGCGACGTCGACAGGATTGATAGTTGCAAAGTAATAGAACATAAGAGCTGTGACAAGTTCAAATTCTGTTACCTTACCAACTTTTTCTTGAAAGTCATTGCTATCTACGATAGGTTTAATTGCCTGTGCTGTTTTAACCAGATCGCTATCAGAAATTTCTTTGCTATCGATAGCGATACGTTCATTAAAGCGCGTTATAAAAGGAGATGTGAAGGTACCTGTTTTATAACCTGATGCTGTTAAGATATGTTGGAGAAAACTAGTTGTAGAGCCTTTGCCGTTAGTTCCCACAACGTGAACAGCTGGAAATTTATTTTGCGGATTATCAAGTAAGTTAAGGAGATGGCACATGCGTTCTAAACTTGGTCGGCGACCATTAGCTTTGTGAGAGTGAATCCAATTTAGTGTGTCAATATAAGTCATGAGTTTATTTTACCTAGTAAAAAAGAGGTGGGATGATAAGGAATTTTATCGTCCCATTCCTCTTGATTTTATTGATTTGTTTCAGTAACACTTTCTGCAGTAGTATCAGATGTCGCTTGAGAACTTGTTTGAGTGTTGTCTTGTGTTGTATCAGTACTTGAACTGTAAGTTGTAGAATCTGAACTAGAGTCATGAGTTGCATTGTTGCTATTAGTGTCACTATTGTAAACACTGTTGTTAGCAGCAGAACTTGAATATGTTGTTGACGCAGAAGTATCAGTTTTACTGTTATTGCTTTTGTTACCTTCTTTAATCACAACAGTTGTCGTTGATTTATCAGTTGGCTTTTGACTTGATGAGCCTTTTAAGGCGTTTGTGATAGTGATACTTGCTACGATAATACTAAGGATAGACCCGATAAGAGCAATTGTTTTTTGAAAGGCTGAGAAACCTTTTTTAATGTGCTTTGATGGGGCTTGTTCCTTATCTTTTTTTGATGATTTTTGACTTCTAGAATAATGTTGAGACATTTTTAACTCCTTTTTCGCGTATGATTCTATTATAGTTTTTTCATTTTAAATGTCCAGTAAGAGATAGGACTCTTTTAAGAAATATTTTAGGTCATTTTCTTAAAAATAGGCTTAAAAAACTTAAGATTAAAGCTTTCATACTTATGAGAGACTGTGTTATAATGGTAGTATTGATTTTTTTGTGAAGGAAGAAAAAATGATTTACTTTGATAACTCTGCCACTACCATTCCCTATCCTGAAGTTTTGCGCACTTATCAGGAAGTGGCAAGTAAAATTTATGGAAATCCATCAAGTTTGCACAATCTAGGAACAAAAGCTAGTCGTATTCTAGAGGCAAGCCGTAAGCAAATCGCTGGCTTGCTTGGCGTTAAAAGTGATGAAATTATTTTCACTTCTGGTGGTACTGAAGGAGACAACTGGGTTCTTAAAGGTGTCGCATTTGAAAAAGAACGCTACGGAAAACACATCATCGTATCAGATATCGAACACCCAGCTGTCAAAGAATCTGCAAAATGGCTTGGCGAACACGGTTTTGAAGTGTCTTACGCGCCAGTTGATGAAAAAGGTTTTGTTGATGTTGATAAATTAGCAGAACTTTTGCGCCCAGATACAACTTTGGTCTCAATCATGGCAGTTAATAATGAAATTGGTTCTATCCAACCAATTAAAGCCATCTCAGAATTACTATCTGATAAACCAGGAATTTCATTCCACGTGGATGCTGTTCAAGCTATCGGTAAAATTCCAGCAGCTGATTATTTGACAGACCGTGTTGACTTTGCAAGTTTTTCTGGTCACAAATTCCACAGTGTGCGTGGTGTCGGTTTTATCTATAAAAAAGAAGGTAAAAAATTAAATCCATTACTAGCCGGTGGTGGACAAGAAGGTGACCTTCGCTCAACTACTGAAAATGTTGCAGGGATTGCTGCGACAGCGAAAGCTCTTCGTTTGGTTACTGACAAAGAAGCTTACGCCCTTCCAAAAATCGCCAAAATGAAAGAAATCATTTATGACGAATTAGCTAAGCACAAAGATATCGTTATTTTCTCTGGTAAAGATGATACTTTTGCCCCAAACATCTTAACGTTTGGTATCAAAGGTGTACGTGGAGAAGTAGTAGTTCATGCCTTTGAAGAACATGAAATCTATATTTCAACAACATCAGCTTGTTCATCAAAAGCAGGAAAACCTGCAGGAACATTGATTGCCATGGGAGTCCCTACAAAACTAGCGCAGTCAGCTGTTCGCATTAGTCTCGATGATGACAATGATATGGGACAAGTTGAACAATTCCTAACAATTTTCAAACAAGTCTACGAAAAAACACAAAAAGTAAGATAATTAATAAGAAAGGATAAAGAGATTTTCTCTTTAGAAAACTATGCAATACTCAGAAATTATGGTTCGCTACGGCGAATTATCAACTAAAGGAAAGAACCGCATGCGTTTCATCAATAAATTGAAACGTAACATGAAACACGTTCTTTCAATTTATCCAGATGTCCGTGTTGTGGCTGACCGCGACCGCGCTCACATTTTCTTAAATGGTACTGACTATGTTCCCGTTGCGGAATCATTAAAACAAATTTTCGGGATTCAAGCATTTTCACCATCATACAAGGTTGAAAAAAATCTAGAAACGATTAAAAAAGCTGTTCAAGATGTGATGACTGACGTTTATCATAAAGGTTTGACATTTAAAATCACAAGTAAACGTAGCGACCACAACTTTGAGATGGATAGCCGTGAATTGAATCAGTACCTTGGTTCAGCTGTCTTTGAAGTTTTGCCTAACATTCAAGCGCAAATGAAAGGGCCGGATGTCAATCTTAAAGTTGAAATTCGTGAAGAAGCCGCCTACCTTTCATATGAAAATATCAAAGGTGCTGGAGGACTTCCTGTTGGAACAGCTGGACGCGGAATGTTGATGTTATCAGGTGGTATTGATTCACCTGTTGCAGGTTACCTTGCTCTTAAACGTGGGGTCGATATTGAAGCTGTCCACTTTGCTAGTCCACCATACACAAGTCCAGGTGCTCTTAAGAAAGCTCAAGATTTGACACGTAAATTGACAAAATTCGGTGGTAACATTGATTTCATCGAAGTACCATTTACGGAAATCCAAGAAGAAATCAAAGAAAAAGCGCCAGAAGCTTACTTGATGACTTTGACACGTCGTTTCATGATGCGTATTACAGATCGCATTCGTGAAGAACGTAATGGCTTGGTTATCATCAATGGTGAAAGTCTTGGACAAGTGGCTAGTCAAACGCTTGAAAGTATGCGTGCCATTAATGCCGTAACTGCAACGCCAATTATTCGTCCAGTTGTCACAATGGATAAATTGGAAATCATTGATATTGCACAAAAAATCGATACTTTTGATATTTCAATTCAACCATTTGAAGATTGCTGCACTATCTTTGCGCCAGATCGTCCAAAAACAAATCCAAAAATCAAAAATGTTGAACAATACGAAAAACATATGGACGTTGAAGGACTTGTTGAACGTGCTGTTGCAGGAATTAAAGTGACAACAATCACACCACAAGCAGAACATGATGAAGTCGATGACTTAATCGATGACTTACTATAATAGATAGAAACTGCCTTTAGGGCAGTTTTTTTCTTACCAGTTAAATCCTGAAAGCCTAATCATAAAATGATATAATAGTCGCATGGAGGTGTGATTAAGGATGTTAGATAGGATAATTTATAAAAAGACAACGTTGGCTTGCTTGGCATTCATATTGCTAAGCTTATTAGGTGCAGCATTTTATGGCTTACTATTTGAGAAGGCTAGTTCAAGTGGTAAGACTCAGCAATCAAAAACTCAGTCAAGTAAAGTGAAAACAGCGCGTGTCATGGCAAATGGAGATATTCTTATCCATAATGGTCTTTATGGTAGTGCTGAGCAGGCTGATGGGACTTATGATTTTAAACCTTTCTTTGAGTATGCAAAAGACTGGATTTCAAGTGCAGATTTGGCAATTGGTGACTATGAAGGAACGATTAGTCCAGATTATCCTTTAGCTGGCTATCCTTTATTCAATGCACCGAGTGAAATTGCTGATGCTATGAAAGACACAGGTTATGATGTTGTCGATTTAGCTCACAACCATATCCTTGATTCTGGTCTTTCAGGTGCACTTAACACCGTTAAAACCTTTGATAAATTAGGAATGCCTAGCATTGGCGTTTACAAAAAAGACCGAGACAAAGAAGATATTTTAATTAAAAATGTTAATGGTATTAAAATTGCTATTTTAGGTTATTCTTATGCTTACAATGGATTAGAAACTAATTTATCAGCTGAGGATTATGAGAAGCACATGTCTGATTTAAATGAAGACAAGATGAAAGCTGAAATTCAGGAAGCTGAAAAGAAAGCTGATGTAACAATTGTCATGCCACAAATGGGAGTGGAATACCAACGCGAACCAACTCAAGAGCAAGTAACCCTTTATCACAAGATGATTGATTGGGGTGCAGATGTTATCTTTGGTGGACACCCTCACGTTGTGGAACCATCAGAAACTGTCGAAAAAGACGGCGAAAAGAAATTTATTATCTATTCAATGGGAAATTTTATTTCTAATCAACGTTTAGAAACGGTTGATGACATTTGGACAGAACGTGGTCTTTTGATGGATGTGACATTTGAAAAGAAAAATCATAAAACGAAAATTAAAACTGTCGCAGCTCACCCAACAATGGTTTGGGTATGGAGCAAGGGCGTGACAGGGTCAGAAGGCTTTGTTCTTTCAGATTATCGTACGCTTATTTTAGAAGACTTTATAAAAGGTGGTAAATACCGCGAAAAACTTGATGCCAGGATGCAAGAGAAAGTCGATACCGCCTATCAAGAAATGAATGAATTGGTGAATTTACAATGGAATTAAAACGTCAAGAGGTGAAACTTTTTTCAAAAAGTTCCCGTGATGTCAAAAAATTATACTTATCAGCTTTTCCAGCTGTTGAACGTGCACCGTATTTGCCGTTGTTGCTGACGGTTTATCGTGACTTAGCAGATTTTTATGCTTATTATGATGGCGATGATTTTGTCGGTTTAGCTTACATTTTACAAAATGAAGCTGTGGTTTATTTATTTTTCTTAGCTGTTAACCCTAACATTCGTTCTCGTGGTTATGGCTCAGCTATTTTGCAAGATGTTAAAGATTTAGCTGGGAATCGTCCAGTCGTTTTGGCAATTGAGCCTATGGACGAAAAAGCTGATAATTTTGATCAACGTTTGAAGCGCGTGCGTTTTTATGAGAAAAATGGTTTTCACATCACAGCCTATTATTACCACGAAGGTAGTGAGACCTATCAAATGATGGCAAATACTAAGCAGATTGATATTGATGCTATCGAAAAATTGACTAAAAAAGCTGTTTTGGGATTAGTGAAAGTATCCTTTGACAAAAAATAAAAAATGAAAACATACTATCATTAAAAAAAAACTAGCATATTCCTTGCTTTAATTAGCCTAACATGATAAAATATGAACGTTGACTAAATGCACATCCTGTGCAACCGCACGAAAATCGTTTGTAAGCAACTCTCGAGGTTCACGATTTAGGCGAGTCTTCACAAGCGGAAAAATCCGCAACAAAATTTTATAGGAGGTGCACGATGAGCACATATGCAATCATCAAAACTGGTGGAAAACAAGTTAAAGTTGAAGTAGGTCAAGCTATCTATGTTGAAAAACTTGATGTTGAAGCTGGTTCAGAAGTAACATTTAACGAAGTTGTTCTTGTTGGTGGTGAAAAAACTGTTGTTGGTACACCAGTTGTTGAAGGAGCTTCTGTTGTTGGTACTGTTGAAAAACAAGGAAAACAAAAGAAAGTTGTTACTTTCAAATACAAACCTAAAAAAGGTTCACACCGTAAACAAGGTCACCGTCAACCTTACACTAAAGTTGTTATCAACGCTATCAACGCTTAATTTAGCATTCTCATGATTCAAGCAACTTTTATTCGCCGCAAAGGTCACTTAGAAAGTGTTGAACTGACTGGTCACGCTGGTAGTGGTGAATATGGCTTTGATATCGTATGTGCAGCTGTTTCAACTTTATCGATTAACTTTGTTAATTCGTTAGAAGTTTTGGCAGAATGCAATGCTGATTTTGCTGTCAATGAGATTGATGGTGGTTATATGAAGATTGATATCTCTCATATGACTAAAAAGACAGATGAGAAAGTTCAACTTTTATTTGAAAGCTTTCTTTTAGGAATGACAAATTTGGCTGAGAATTCGAAAGAATTTGTGTCAGTTAAGGTCATTGCAAACTAATTTGAAAAGAGGACACTACATATGTTAAAAATGAATCTTGCTAACTTGCAACTTTTCGCCCACAAAAAAGGTGGAGGTTCTACATCAAATGGTCGTGATTCTGAAGCAAAACGTCTTGGTGCTAAAGCAGCTGACGGTCAAACTGTTTCAGGTGGATCAATCCTTTACCGTCAACGCGGTACTCACATCTACCCAGGTGTGAACGTAGGTCGCGGTGGTGACGATACACTTTTCGCTAAAGTTGAAGGTGTTGTTCGTTTCGAACGTAAAGGTCGCGA
>ERZ1031719.382-NODE-382-length-18509-cov-8.652921_pt1 | contig 18509 bp, 17 predicted proteins | sample MGYA00516702_ERZ1031719 | MGnify/ENA primary metagenome ERZ1031719 (study PRJEB33719, sample SAMN04261227) | wastewater metagenome | biome: rural village; feature: human; material: feces | host: Homo sapiens | place: El Salvador | collected 2013-01-07 ...
ATAGGGCCTGGATTTTCTTTTTTGTGAAACCCATCATTTTCCTACATGCTACATCCAGGCCCCAGCCACAAAAAAGGGACCCGTAAGTAATAAGCATAAATGCTATTACATCTACTTTGTTACTCATATAAACCTCCATTCCCGGATCAGCAATAGACCCGTAAAAAATAGCATCTGAAAAATAAAAAACCTCTGCACAATAAATGCAGAGGATCAGATCCTAAAACACAGAAAACGTTGTTTTCTGTTAAAAACATTAAAAATTATATCTACATTATATCATTATTTTTTTATAATGCAATGAGATTTTGTTAAATTGGGTTGACTTTTTATCTATGTTTGTGACTATTCTGTGCTAAGGAAATGGAGAAAATGTGATATGGGACTAATTCGTATACTTTTAGATGATTATATCAATGAAATGAAAAACAAAAAAGTAATAAAATGTTTTGGTGAATCTCTGGGAAAGACAAATCAGAGAATTACAAAAGACAAGTACAACAATGATACATATGGTGAACAAACTGAAAACAAGAATAAAACTATAGAAATTAAATCAGAAGATAATAAAAATGAAGACACATTTTTTAATTCGATGGAAGAATATGATAAAACAGGGCAGTTGGACAAAGATACTGAAATGATGAAAAAAAATGAAGATTTCGATTATCTCTTCTCACAGGCTGTAACTTTCGGGTCAAAATATGGAATGAAATGTGAGAAGAAAAATGAAAATATTTACATTACGACCAATGCCGGGAAATGGTATTTTAAGCCTAAAATCAGTGGAAAGGTTACTTTGTACCACAAAAATTATGAATTTCGAATGAACCAGACAGAATATTATCACAAGCAGTTTACCGTTGAATGGTCTGTAAGGGAAATTCTCGAGTACATAAACAGACATGATCGGAAAAAGCTTTTAAGGGAAAAGAGGAAAAAACAAAGAAATGAGAATTGATATAGATCGTGGAACAGTGGAAATATGTGGCAAAAAAATTTGCCGGAGAGAGACCTCAAAAGTTGTCTACAGAAAATTAGAACAATTTATTGTATGGGAGACGCACAGTGGAAGCTATTATCAGATACAGATAGAACCAGATATTATGGGTGGCATTCCGGTTGATTCCTTTTTGCTTTTTCGATGTAAAAAGCTTATATCCATTAAAATTCGCCCATGTTGGAGAAAGATAAGCAAAGTTGATAAAACATGGCCGGACAAGACATTCCCAGAATTGGTTACTATATATGCAAAAAATATTGGTGATTATCTCGGGAAGACTAATGGACTGCATACCTCAACAGGACCAGGTGAATTTAAAACATTTGGACGAAGAATAAGTGTTACTGAAAAAATTATAAAAGCTAATCAAGATTATCTTATTTTTCTTGAATTTTGACAAAAAGGCATGGTGCATTTTAAGACCATGCTTTTTATTTTCGAACTGCTCTTTTCGTGCTTGACATTTTAACTATATTTATGACTAACATGGCGCGATGCCGGGAAAGGAGTGAGTACATGTTATCGGCCAGAAGGCTGCGGCAGTCTGTATACAGAAAGGAGCAGGAATATTTTTAGCTTTTTTAGGAAAAGAAAAGTTCGTCTGACGGCCGTATCCCTTGCAATACTGGTTATTATGGCCGCAATATCCCAATATGGCGATGCTGATATTGATTATCCATGGGTATCTTCCGGTCCGCAGGATGTTACCAGTTCCAAGGGTCAGGATGAGGATATTGGAATAACGGACAGCATAGAAAAGGTTGCCGGCCACATAAAGAAATCTGTAGAAAAACAGACGGATTCCTTAAAGGAAAAAGTCTCTGAATACAGTAATACCGGCAGCAAAAAAAATCACGCATCGATTAAGGAAACGATAAAAGATGTGGTAGATAAAGCTGCCAATGGGACAGGAAAGGCTTCCACCAATACAACCTCAATAAAGAAGGATGCATATGTACATTCCCTTAAAGATACAAAAGGGAATGTGATCATAGATGAAATTCCGGCATATTCTGGGGAATCCTATTGTACCTTAAATAAGAATATTCCGGATTTAGATCTTTCAGATGCATCAAAAGGCACTTTTAAAAGGTTTAGTAAACTTGATAAACTTGGAAGAACCGGCACGGCATATGCATGTATTGGAAAAGAGTCTTTGCCAGAGGAAGAGCGTGGTGAAATTGGGATGGTAAAGCCATCTGGCTGGATACAGAACAAATATGCGGGAGTGGTAGAGGGAAACTATTTATATAACAGATGCCACCTGATCGCATATTGCCTGTCAGGGGAAAACGCAAATCCCCAAAATTTGATTACTGGAACAAGGCAGCTTAATTCTGGTAATGATGCTCTAAAAATAGGAGATGGGATGCTTACATTTGAAACAGAAACCGTTCAATATATTGAACGAACAGGAAACCATGTTCTTTACAAAGTCACTCCTTTATATGAAGGAGAAGATCTGCTTACATATGGAGTTATGATGGAAGCGGAATCCGTGGAGGATGATGGGAAAGGTATTTGTTTCAGCGTATTTATATACAATGCACAGGAAGGTGTATCCATATCCTATGAAACCGGCGATAACAGATTGGATGTAAATAAATAGGAGGAAAACGGGAAATGAAAAGGAAAACAAAAAATGTCCTGATAGGTGGATGCATTACATTGTCCCTTGCCGTGGTAATACTGGTGACTTTTATCATCGGTCAGAATACAGGACAGAAAGCTGTTCTGGCAGAAGCATTCGTTGATAAGGTATCCGATCAGGTTACCGATCAGATGGACGATGATGTAACCGGGCAGATTGCAGAAAAGGTAATATCAGAGAAGGTAGGGGATTATGTATCGTCTGAAATGATTGAACAGGCGGTAAGTGATCATATTAAAGACAACATTCCGGAGGCAACGAAAAAGGAACTTGTCAAGCAGGTTACCAAAAATGTGAAGCAGACTGTGGAAAAGGCTGTAGCAGCAGAAGGATCTTACAGTATGGACTCACTTTCCGAAGGACAGCGTTCTGAGGTCAGGGGAATGATCAAATCGGCTGTGAAGGGTGCAGTTGGGAATACAGATGTTTCCAAAATATCCGATGATGATGTGGCTGCCATCCAGAGCACAGTTGAAAAGAATATTCAGAGCAGCCTGCAGAATACCATAACAAAATACATCAAAGGAAATGATGTAACGCTTTCCCCGCAGACGATTGAGCAGATCACAAAGCAGCTCAATGTCACAAAAACGGTAAAAGATGTACTAAAGAATACGGATACCGTGGTGAAAGAGAAGGAACTTACAAAAATCCAGAATGACATTATTAAGCAGGTAGAGAAAAATGTAAAGACACCGGTAAAGGGAACCGACTATTTTACATCTGCTGAGATTAGTGAGATAGAAAGCAGCTCTGCCAAGAAAGCGGCAGAATCAGTGGCAAGTGATATCAAAGGTGTTAAGGATTCTGTGAATTCCATAACTTCCAATATTAATAGTATGCAGTCACAGATTACTTCTTTAAGCAGTCAGATCAAGGATTCACAGAAGGAATCAAGCTCAAACCTTGATAACAAGATGGCAACTGTACAGCAGTCAGTGACAAATATCAATGAACAGATCAAACAGATCAATCAGAATGCGGACGACATTGGTGGGAAGATCAATGTAAAAAATGCTTTCCTGCGCCGGATCACCGCAAAGAAAGGTTCCATTGATAAAGCGGAAGTTGTTGATACTTCTAATATGACGATAGCACAGTTCGTCGGTGTCCTTTCCGGAAATGAGAAGGAGTATACGAAAGCAATCAATCAGCTCAGCTATGCTGTGACACAGATTGAAAACATTATCGGGGAGAACTTTAAAAGCCTTTCGGATGAGTGTGCATCCCTATCACAGACGATTGATGCAAATGGTGACAACATCACGACACTTCAGGAAGCACTAAATGCAGAGAGCCAGAAGAGGGAATCTGCCATCACGGATATCAAGGGATCAATCGCTGATAACATGTCGGATGTACAGGAGAAGCTGGATGCCTACAAGAAAGCAAGCCAGGCATATGCCGATGATCAGTCAGAGTCGAACCGGACTGCACTTGAAGACGCAAAACAGGCCCTGCAGGATTCTCTTAATGCATATAAAGGCAACCTTGATTCCCTGTCTGACACAGTGGATGGGCTGGATAATGCAACGCAGAAGAAAGTTGCAGACATTAACCAGCAGATCGCAGATGCACTGGATGCACTTAATGCCGGTGACAGTTTGCTCGACGAGAAGATCACCCAGCTGTCTGGAAGCACAACTTCCCTTACTGATGCCCTGCAGAAGGCCATTGATAAGGAGATACAGGACAGAAAAGACCAGATTGACCAGACAAAGAAAGAACTTAGTGACAGTATCAATGACCAGATCAAGAATGTAAATGATAAGATGTCAGAGGTTGAGGAGGCACAAAAGAAATATACGGATGATGCCAGTGCGGAGAATAAACAGGCTCTTGCACAGGCAAAAACAGATCTGCAGGCTGCCATTGACCAGCTGAACCAGACGTTATCAGGAGATATCAGCAGTCTTGATGCTGACACGCAGCAGAAAATTACAAATGTAAAAGCCACGATCAAAACATTGGATGATCAGCTGAAAAAGGATGGAACAGACATCACAACGCTTAAGAACGGGGTGGCAGGACTTACCACAAATCTTTCCAATGTAACAAAATCCATTGACAAGGAGATACAGGACAGAAAAGACCAGATTAACCAGACAAAGAAAGAACTTAGTGACAGTATCAATGACCAGATCAAGAATGTAAATGATAAGATGTCCAAGGTTGAGGCAGCACAGAAGAAATATACGGATGATGCCAGTGCGGAGAATAAAAAGGCTCTTGCACAGGCAAAAACAGATCTGCAGGCTGCCCTTGACCAGCTGAACCAGACATTATCAGGAAATATCAGCCGTCTTGACGCTGACACGCAGCAGAAAATTACAAATGTAAAAGCCACGATCAAAACACTGGATGATCAGCTGAAAAAGGATGGAACAGATATCACAACGCTTAAAAATGGTGTAGCAGGGCTTACCACAAATCTTTCCAATGTAACAAAAGCCATTGACAAGGAAACCACTGCCCGTCAGAATGCGGATAATGCCATTAAAAAGACAATGGGGGATTCCTCAGACGCTGTAGATGTAAAAGGCGGTACAATTTTCGCAAAAATTTCTACGCTGTGGCAGAAAATTACAGAGGTATCCAAGAAGGTGAATGATACGGATCAATGGACTGACGGTATTGTTTTGGTGAACAGCACTGGAAGTAACTCTGGAAAAACGGTGCGGTACGAGAACGTAACCGGTGGAACACATGCCGGCGGCATCCGGTGGAAAATTAATGGAAACCTTGTGGGGCTGACCAATATCAAGTCGACAAGCAACATTACCATACAGTATGGTGCATCGACCCCGGATATAGTCTGCAGCTATGAACAGGGCAGTGGATATCTGTACATCTATGTAGATGCGGATTACAAGGCAGCTGCACTGGCTAGGAATATTACAATTGATTCCATCCATGTTGAGTCAGAACAGTAAAATGGACGGTGGAAACCTGTCAATTATCGAGGCATCCCGACTGGAATACACAGAAAACAAAGGGGAGGATGCAGTTCATGGTATCTTTCTTGTACACGCGGGATGCATCAGGGAACACCGGGCATAAGATGCTGTATATCCAACATACGGTTATAATCCAGCAGAGAGACAACATAAAATCAGGTTTTGCCGGATATAACATAGATTTCTCCTGAAAATGACGTCTGTAGTTATATGGGGATCCGTGAGGAAATAAGGACATTTGAACATCAGAGTATTATCGGAAGAAAGGGAGTACAGGACTTCCAGTGTATGATTACAGGTGTGTAATTATACACAATTCACCGCGAGAAAAAAGAAGCAGTGGAATCCTGGATCAGTCTTTTTACCATAGGAGAAAAAATTTAAAGCAGGCGCATTTTCAAAAAAGACATCTGGCTTTACTGTGAAGGTCAGTCCGGGAAGATCGGAAAGTAACTATTGTAAAAATATTTTTTACATCAATCCATACAAACCATATAAACACCGTGGTCCTGCTAACTAAGCACAGTATTGGGAAAGCGGGATCACAAAAACTGTAAGATATGGAAACAGACATTTTTTTAGTTATTAACAGATATTAACAAGTTAATAGATGTTAATTTAAAAATTACAATTCAACAACTGAGAAGCCCGGAATTTGCTTTATAAATTCCAAAACATACGCATTAAAAAGAAAGGAGCCGGAAATGAAACATTTATTTACAAAAGTTTCGCAAATTTTCGTGGGGGGGTAAAATCCCCTCCGAGATAAAATCTCAATCAAAATCACATAAAAACTTAATACACGATCATACAGAAAAAATCAGAACATTTGCTTTTTGCATTATTTTTGCTCTGCTATGGGGGACTTCTCCCGTGGGTGCTGCTGTGAATGACAATTTACAGACTGTAGCTCAGGCACTGCTTGGACCGGTCGATGCACAGGTAACAGGATCTTACGAATCTGCGTCTACAAATGCAAAACTTAATAGTTTGCAGAAACAGGTTACAACGCTTCAAAATTCTGTAAATGAATTGCGGACAGCATTGGGAAAGTAGGTGGATTCACATGAAAAATGGCGGGATATTAAGAAAAATTGTATTTTTGGTTATTTCGTTTATATTGATCTGCAGCATTCCGGTTTTTGCATCTAATGTACAGTCAAATGCAAACAGACAGGAGAACAGGCTCGTATCGACAATTGGACAGACAGATGATGTTGTGGCAACTACTTATGAAGCAGCAACTACTAATGCCAAACTGAATTCCCTGAAGAACAGTTTTGGATCCATACAGGAAAACATTGATTATCTAATTCAAAACTGCAGCTCAAAACTTACAGTATGGGTTAATTCTCACGATGAATATTACAACGGAAAAACAATAACGCTGACAAAAGATGGTGTGACTGTCAGAAAATGTCAAATGTATAGCCATAACGGGCGTTATGAAGCAGAATTTCCAAAACTGGCAGACGGCGCATATCAGGTTGATTATTTTTTCAAAATTGGAAACGGCGGCATATTACATCTGAAAACAAATGTAACGATCAGTGGCCAGGATGTTTTAAGACAGCTGTTTGGTGATCTGCAGCAGATGACCATGGCAGATATACAGGCAGCATGTAAAGCTGGTGTTATCAACCAACTTGCAAGTGTCGGGGATACGTTCAGCGGTGGTACAAACTACACCTATACAATCATCGGAATTGACCAGGATAAGCCAAGCGACACGAATGGAAATCTGCTTCCATCAAACAGTTACGGCAACGTTCTCACTGTAATGCCACTGGGGGCACCCGCCGGTAAGGGAAATAATCAGCCGGTAGCAACAAATGCTTATGCGACACCTTATGCGACATCTTCTGGTTCGCCTACAGAAAGGATAAATTATGATATAATCGATGTTGTTGATTGGGCGTCATCGTATATGCGTTCTGTAATAATGGCATCGTGCTACAATAAACTGCCAGAGGCTACGAAAAACGTTATAGGCTCAGTGCAAAAGATAACCGGTACATATTTTGATGGAAACCAGACTACAGGGGATAAAGTATTCTTGCTTTCAGGTAAGGAGGTATTTGGTGGAGATGGTTACGGAAATGGATCGTATTGCCTTTCAACAGAAGCATCAGCGACGTTCCAGTATCAGTATTTTTCAAATATCGCAACATCAATAGATAGTCGAAAAAATATTACTAATGTTAATATATGGTGGCTTCGGAGTCCTTCCTGCGATGGTAATCCCCGATTTTGTTATGTCTTAAATGGCGAATCCGGCGTAGGCAATGCGCGCATGGAATATGCTGTTTTACCAGCGTTCTGCATTTACTGATATCTTTATTCTATTTTTATGATCGTGTATGCCTTAAATGAAGGGAGACACAATACTATGTCTAAAAAATATATCAAATATTTCGTGGGGGGGGGGTAAAATCCCCTCCGAGATAAAATCTCAATCAAAATCACATAAAAACTTAATACACGATCATACAGAAAAAATCAGAACATTTGCTTTTTGCATTATTTTTGCTCTGCTATGGGGGACTTCTCCCGTGGGTGCTGCTGTGAATGACAATTTACAGACTGTAGCTCAGGCACTGCTTGGACCGGTCGATGCACAGGTAACAGGATCTTACGAATCTGCGTCTACAAATGCAAAACTTAATAGTTTGCAGAAACAGGTTACAACGCTTCAAAATTCTGTAAATGAATTGCGGACAGCATTGGGAAAGTAGGTGGATTCACGTGAAAAATGGCGGGATATTAAGAAAAATTGTATCTTTGATTATTTCGTCTATATTGATCTGCAGCATTCCGGTTTTTGCATCTAATGTACAGTCTAATGCAAACAGACAGGAGAACAGGCTCATATCGACAATTGGACGGACAGATGATGTTGTGGCAACTACTTATGAAGCAGCAACTACTAATGCTAAACTGAATTCATTAAACGGTAGTTTTCATACGATTCAAAAAAATGTTGATTATCTGATCAACAACTGTTTTTCAAAGTTGACAGTGTGGATTGACTCTACAAACAGTGCATATGCATCTAAGACAGTCCTTTTGCTGAAAGGCAGTAGTACGACCGTAGGATCATGCACAATGAAGGCAAATGGCACTCATTATGAAGCTGTTTTTGAAAAACTACCAGATGGGACGTATACAGTAAAGTATCCGTATATCTTTTCGAATGGAACAGTTCAATCTATCACAACAAGTATTACTATACAGGGAAAAGATGTAAGTAAACGCCTGTATGGGGATTTGTTCCAGATGACAATTGCAGACATACAGAACATGTGTAAAGCAGGAATAATTCATCAAATAGCACATGTCGGAGATACTATAAGTGATGGTACCTATACATATACCATTATAGGAATAAACCAGGATAAGCCTTCTGACGAAAATGGAACCCTGTTACCGGAAAGTAGCTATGGAGATGTTCTTACACTTATGCCACTTGGAGCACTTGTAGGTGCTTCTAACGGGCAGCCAGTCACTGTAAACGAAGAAGCAATGCCTTGGGATTACTCCGCGCAGATGAACGGTGCAGATACAAGTTCAAGCGGCTGGGAAAGTACAAATATGAGAAAAATAACGATGCCGCAGTGTCTTGCAAAGTTACCTGCGGAAACTCAGAATGTTATAGGATATGTACAAAAAATATCAGGGAGACCATCACTGTCTACTGATAGTACAGACTATGAAAATGGTAGAAGTAATGTTATTACAGGGGATAAGTGTTTCCTCCTTTCTGAAAAAGAAATTTTGGGCTATACATGGTGTGCTACCGGAAATGAAGAAAATGCTACTTTTCAATACCAATATTTTAAAAGTATAGCTAAATCTGATGAAAGCCGTTGTCTGGTTCCATTTTCCTGGCTTCGCAGCGCGTACTATAGTGGCACAGATTGCTTTACTTTACTCTATAATGTAAAACAATTAACTTGCGCCTGGTCTGCCAGTACAAAAGCCAGCATTCTCCCTGCTTTCTGTATCTATTAAGTTTTAAGCATTTTCTGTATGATCGTGTAAGCCTTACTGAAAGGAGACACGATATAATGTCTAAAAAATATATTAAATATTTCGGGGGGGGGTAAAATCCCCTCCGAGATAAAATCTCAATCAAAGAAACCTAAAAACATAATATTGCACGATCATACAAAAATAAAACAATTCATTCTATACACCGCTTTTGGGGTATTGATAGGCACAACGCCTATTGCGGCCAATGTGACAGATAATCTTTCCGGTCCGATCAAACAACTGCTTGGATCAAGAGAAATGCTTACGGATGAATCTGCTTACAGTTCGGCTCCGGCCAATGCAAAGATAAACTATCTGGAAAAGAGGATAGTGGAATTGCAGGATAAAGTAGATGTCCTTAAACAGATTATTGAGTCAAAGTAAGGCGGTGTGTATATGAAAAAGACTGGTTTGAAGAAACATAAACGGAATATTGGAATTATAGCAGCATTTCTCGTTGCGATAATTCTCTTTAATCAGGTACCGGCAGATGCCAGTGTCACTGATAACATTCAAAACTGTGTGGCTGCTATTCTGGGTCATGTGGATGATAAGCTGAGTGGTACATTTGAAAAAAGCTCCACGAATGGAAAACTTAATCAGATGAAAACGGATGTGGATGCAGTTAATACATCACTTGATCAGCTGATTTCCCCATATATGAGTAGTTTAACGGTATGGGTAAATGATTCAAATACGGCATATAACGGAATGCAGGTGTCTATTACTGACAGCAAAGGAAAAGTGAAGACGGCTGGTTATGTGGCTCGCAACGGACATTATGAAGCGGATTTTGGTAACATCCTAAGAGGAAGCTATACCATATCTTATCCCTATATTGTATCAGGTAAAACCATGAAATTTTCCATATCTTCCACATTAAATGCGGGAGAGAACAGAAAACAGTTATATGGAAATATTTTTCAGATGTCTATGGCTGAGATACAGAACATGTGTAAAGCAGGAGTAATTCATCAAATGGCACATGTAGGGGATACCATAAGTGACGGTACCTATACATATACAATTATAGGTATCAATCAGGATAAACCATCTGATGAAAGTGGAAATCTGTTACCGGAAAACAGCTATGGAGATGTTCTTACGCTGATGGCATTTGGAGCATCAGAAGGAGAAGGAAACGGACAGCCGGTTACAGCGAATATGAATGCAACACCGTGGGGAATTAGTTGTGCACAGATAAACAGTGGCGGTACCACCAATGTAAAATGGGAATCCTGCCTAATGAGAAGTTCAACCATACCGCAGTATATCGCAAGACTGCCACAGGAAACACAGAAAGTTATTGGTTATGTGCAGAAGGTGACAGGAACATACAATGGTAATACGAGTGGTGGAAAAGTTTCTGCGACAGGAGATAAATGCTTTCTTCTTTCAGAAAAAGAAGTGTTTGGAACAGGAAAATACTGTACAAAAAATGAAGAAGATGCAACGTTCCAGTATCAGTATTTTTCAGACATTGCAACATCAACGGAAAGCCGAAACTTAGAAAATAAATGGTGGCTTCGAAGTCCAGGTCATAATTATGGATTTGTTTTTGGAATAGTTGATAAAGGCACAAGTAACGGCATTTCTGTAAGCGCGGTAAATTGCGTTTTCCCTGCTTTCTGTATTTATTAAGTTTTAAGTATTTATTCTGTATGATCGTGTAAGCCTTACTGAAAGGAGACACGATATAATGTCTAAAAATTATATTAAATATGCTTTCGGGGGGGGGGGGTAAAAACCTAACCGAAAGACATAAGTCCGGCAGGGCTGACAATTTAATAAGAAAAAAATTATTTGATAAGGCTAAATTGCTGCTCGTATGCATCATTTTCGCTTTTGCCTGGAACACCGTCTGGAATACAATTCCTGTGACGGCACAAGTTACGGATAACATTTCAAGTTCCATCCAGTCATTGCTTGGAGCAAAGAATGCGCAGGTAACAGGTTCTTATGAAGATGCTGTAATAAATGCAAAAATCAATTACCTCGAAAGCCAGATAACGGCATTAAAGGGAGATTTGCAGACATTACAGACAGTTCTTGATTCAAAGTGAGGTTAGCATATGAGAAAAGCAGATCATACAGAAAAGAAAAATCAAAATAGAAAAAGCAGAAAAATATATGTGACAGCCATAGCTGCAATGCTTGCGATTGCAACATTTATCGGAACATACCCGGCAACAGCAAATGTGGCAGATAACCTGGCAGGCAGTGACATAAGCATTCTTGGAAAACTTAACGATGTGGTTTCCGGAGACTTTGGAACAGCGACGACCAATGCCAAACTGAACCGGATGAAAACGGATGTGGACTCTGTAAGAAGTTCGGTGTCCGGGATGATCCAGCCGTATGTAGGCAGTCTTACCCTCTGGGTGGACAGCAACAGTGACACATATGCCGGACAGACAGTTACGGTAACCAATGCAAAGGGACAAAGCCAGACTGGACGTTTTGTTGCACGAAACGGACATTATGAAGTGGATTTTCCATCACTCATAAAAGGAAGTTACTCTATAAGATATCCGTTTTTGATGCCTGGGGGAACAAAAGTAAGTCTTACATGTTCTGTCAATGTTACCGGTACCATAAAACAGCAGCTGTTTGGGGACTTATTCCAGATGAGCATGGCAGAAATTCAGCAGGCATGCAAAGATGGTGAAATTCATCAGTTTGCTCATGTAGGAGATACCATAAGTGATGGTACCTATACATATACCATCATCGGTATCAATCAGGATAAACCAAGCAATGCAAGTGGAAATCTGTTAAACAGCAGCAAATATAAGGATGTTCTAACAGTTATGCCTCTGGGTGCACCGGCAGGAGCTGCAAATGGATCGCCGGTTACATTTAATATGTCTGCAACACCCTGGGGAACAACAGATGTAGAACAGGATGATTTAACATCGACTTTGACTCCGTATTTCGAAAAGCTACCAAAAGCTACTCAAAATGTTATCGGATATGTGCAGAAATGTACAGGAGCATATGATGAACATTTTAGTTTAACAGTGCTCTCAACTACTGGAAATAGGTGTTTTCTTCTTTCAAGCAGAGAGATATTTGGTTCACAGGGAAGCAGCTGCTGTTCTTCCACAGAATATAATGCGACATTTCAATACCAGTATTTTTCTGACCTTGCCATAACAGCAGAAAGCAGGAATCTTTATCATAACTGTTGGCTTCTTCGCAGTATCCATCCAAGCAGAGGACAGCATATGTATGTTTATGATGGCACAACGATAGACATGGGTGGCTGGTTCAGAAGCGGATCATTTTTCCCCGCTTTCTGCATTTATTAAATTTTCGTTTTTATTTAGCCTTGTCAAATTTCAATTATAAATTCTTTATCCCTCAAACAAGCTGAGAAAAGGAGAAACCTATGATTTTTGACAAGAAAAATGCTGCGGAGAATCCTCCGCAGGACCAGAAAAGAAAAATGCCATCCTGGTTTAAAAGCAAAGTGAAGATTGTAGCCATGATGGTTGTATTCGCCCTGCTTTGGGGACAGGTTCCAGTAGGGGCAACCGTTAATGACAATCTTTCGACCGTATTACAGAAGCTGATCGGTGCAAAGACAGATACAATAGCTGACAGTTATGATAATTCAAGCGTACATGCAAAACTAAATTATCTGGAGAAACAAACCGTTGCCCTGCAGTCCTCAGTAGAGCAGATCAAGGGGCAGAACAGTGCCTATTCACTTTACTGTTTCATTCAGAGCGCAGATACCCGGTATGAAGGCTGTGAGCTTACACTTACATCCGGATCCGGGAACCAGGTAGCAACCGGAAACCTGCATCTGGACAAGAAGCTGAATAAGTATGTTGCGAACATTTACAGTAACTTTAATGGAAATTGTACACTGCAGTATGGATCGGTAAAAGAAAGCATTAACCTTGGTGCGACCGGACAGGAGCACCAGTTAAAACCGTACATAAGTGACCTTACGGTATGGATCGACAGCAACAACAGTGCCTATGCCGGCAGAAGCGTAGTCCTCAAGGATAGCGGTGGCGGTACCGTACAGAGTGCAGAGCTGAAATTGGTAGGCGGCCACTATGAAGCAACAATGACCGCGTATGCAAATGGTAACTATACTATTGCATATCCATATGTGGCAAGCAGCAAGATCTTAAACCTTACCACCGGTGTTACATTAAACGGATCAGCTAAGAGACAGCAGCTGTTTGGCGATCTGCAGCAGATGACGGTTGCAGACATTCAGGCATGTTGTAAAGCCGGTGCAATCACAAGTATCGCAAAAGTGGGTGATACATTTAGCGACGGTGCTTATACCTACACTATTATCGGAATCAACCAAGATAAACCGTCTGATGCAAGCGGCAATGCATTAAGTAAGAGCCAGTATGGTGATGTACTTACGGTTATGCCACTTGGAGCACCAAAAGGGGCTACAAACGGTCAGCCGGTAACGATGAATGCCAGTGCGACTCCGTGGGGTGTAAATTATGCACCGATGAATGAAAAAAACACAACCAGAGGAAGCTGGGCAGCATCACAAATGAGAAGCACCACGATGCCGCAGTACCTTGCAAAGCTGCCGCAGGCTACGCAGAATGCCATTGGCTATGTACAGAAAGTAACTGGAACTTATAACGGAAGTAACAGTGGTGGTGGTAATTCTGTAACGGGAGATAAATGTTTCCTGCTTTCCGGCAAAGAAGTATTTGGTGGAAGCGGTGTCGGCAATGGATCGTACTGTACGACAACTGAAGCAGATGCAACGTTCCAGTACCAGTATTTCCAGAACATTGCAACAACACCTGCAAGCCGGAACATTAACAGTTCAGCCAACCAGTGGTGGTGGCTCCGCAGCCCGCACTACGGCAGCGGCGGCAGCTATTTCTGCATTGTCTACACGGGCAGCTCCAACGGTAACAACGCGAGCCACGGCATAGGCGTTTTTGCCGCATTCTGCATTTACTAATCCGTAGGATTAGCCAATCCCTAAATCCCGCTGCTGTATGCAGCGGGGTGACTGGGCAGCCACAACACTACAGCAGGAAAAAAACCAAAACATCCAGACCGGTAGAAAATCCGGGGGAATGGTGAAAGGAACAAAATATGTCAGTAGACGAACTGCACAGGACGGAATCAAAATTCGGGGTGTATGATAGGGCACGGAGAATTCGGAAAATGGTAAATGATTTTCTGGACCGGGATTTCGGGATAAAGGTATGCAAAAGGGATATCAGAAATGCTGCTGTGGGGAAGTACCGGCGGTTAGAGGACGGAAGCACGGAATTTTACGTCCGGATGCCAAAACAGGCGGAAAAGCACAGCCGGATCGAAGATTATTATATTTTCATGCCCGTGAATGGGAGCACAAGCGAAAACGGGGAACTCATGGTCAGGGAAATCCCGGAATGGAAACTGGAAAAATACCGGGATGAACTCTGGGAGAATGCAAAACATATAGCAGAGGATGTCCGGAGGGCAAACAGTATCTATGCATATTATCCAACAGAATACTATGAGAGAAGAAAACTGCAGGATATGGCAGTGGCACACTGCTTTAACCTGCATGATTCCCTTCTTGAAGTTGCAGAAGATCTTCCGGTTACACTGGAAAAAGTGATGCCGGTCATTGACGAGGTGAAAAAAGAGATTTCTGCAATCAAGGATTGGAGAAAAGGGGAAAATGCGGTATTGCAGATCTGTATGGGACATGTGGAACAAAGAAAACGTGCTGCGGAAAAGAAAGCAGCAGAAGCCGCAAAACAGGAAGAATCAGGACAGGAAGAAAATACAGTGGATGGGGCAGTAACAGACAGCCAGGCCACGAAAGGAAACAAAAAGACAGGGAGGGAAATGGATGGAAAAGCAAACAGTGGATAACCCATACCAGAACCATATCCGGGCGCCGTCCCGGTTATGGACTGCCTGAACAGGCGGTGAAACAGGCATATGCCTGTTTCTTTGTAACCGGCAGGGAAAGGTGCGTTTAAAAACAGACGTCTGCGTATTCCATTGTGGTGGTGGCTCCGCAGCCCGAACTACAACAACAGCAACAATTTCTGCAATGTCAACACGGGCAGCTCCAACAATAACAACGCGAACAACGGCAAAGGCGTTTTTGCCGCGATTCTGGATCATGTAAACCAGAAGGGAACATGTAATGCAGAAGGGCACCTTTTCCGTTTCCGTGGGGAATTCCATGGAATGAAACCAAATGCCACGACGGGAGGGACGGACGCTTTCGTGCATGCACACGGTCCAAGGACAATCCGTGCGTATCATGTCCCAAACCCTGTGCAGCCATGGTAAAGTCCTGGGTATACCTGCTGTGCGTGGCATATCAAAAATAGCAGAGGATTGGCAGTTTGGTACCAATGACTGGAAATGAGAAACGTAAAAAGAAAAGATACGCCAGGCGCGTAAGAAAAAGACAGAAAAAAAGAGATGAACAGGTAGGTGAGTATGACGACATAGAAAGGGTAATCCATCCGGATGCCCTGTTTGATGCTTTCCATGCATGCGAAAAAGGTGTGGCATGGAAGGCAAGTACACAGAAATGCCATTATAACCTTCTGTTTGAAATAAGCGGCTCATACGAGTCGCTTTCTTTGCGTAAAAGCATACAGAAGGGATTTTACTGTTTTAATCTCATGGAGCGCGGGAAATTAAGGGACATTGCAAGTGTGCATATATCCGAAAGATATGTGCAGCGGAGTCTCTGTGACAATGCCCTTGCGCCGGTGTGCACCCGCTCAATTTTATACTCAAACTGTGCCTCCATACGGGGAGCCGGGTTAAAAAGGTCCGAAGAGGTACTTATAAGGCAGCTGAGGAGATATTACAGGAAACACGGAAACAATGGATATATTGTGCTGTTTGATGCAAAAAGCTATTTCGACAGCATTCCGCATGAAAACATTATTGCAGATATCGCAAATTTGTTCTATGATCCGGATATTATCCGGCTGTATCAGGAATTTATGGGAGCATTTGATTCCATTCATCCGGAATGCCAGAAGGGAAGGGGACTCGGGCTTGGGAGCCAGACATCCCAGATATCCGGGGTAATGGCTGCCAATCCAGTGGACCATTTCCTGGCAGAAATTTTCTCCCTGGGATATGGGAACGGCCGGTTCATGGATGATAGTTCCGTAATTGTAAAAGATAAGGCATCAGCGGTTCTTGCCATTAAAGTGGTGGACCTGCTATACCGGAGGTATGGTCTTGCACTTAATAAAAAGAAGACGAAAGCGGTACCGCTCAATCATCCATTTATATTCCTGAAAAGGAAAGTTATAGTTCGAGACTCAGGAAAAATAATAATGACGCCAACTGCTGCCACGATAAAAAGGGAAAGAAAACGTCTGCGCCTGCATAAAAGATATTTGATGGAAAAACGCATGACAGCGGAAGAAATCAGGGAACAGTACATATCTTTCCGGAGACAGAATGAAAAATATAGCTGTGCAAAAGCTTTGTGGAGGCTGGATAAATACTATTGTTACCTGTTTTCGGGGAATGCTGATATGGTGCTTAAGAAAGAAGAAAAAAAGAAAAAGAGGAAAAAAGATAAGATGGAAACGAAAAAACAAATGCTTATGAAGCAATATCCGGAACATGTGATCATAATGATAGAAGGAATGTTTTATGTTGCACGCGGGACAAGTGCACGCATCCTGTCAACTCTTACAGGATACAAGTTGAAAAACATAGGGAATGGAAAGGTCCGTTGCGGGTTCCCTCCTCAGTCTATGAGCAGGGTGAAAAAGATGTTTGCACGGGCACATATCAACTACGTGATCTATTCGGGAGATCTCATGGAAGCACATGGGGAATTTCCGGACAATGCTTTCCGGTTATTTACTGACCGGGTGGACCCTGGCAGAATAAAAAAGGAAGAACCGCCTGTGATTCCGGTTCCAGGAGATAATAAAAATGTGCCATCCGTCCGGCCGGCCAACACAGAACCTGTTGACCCACTGATTGAGTTCCTTGAAAACCTTGAAACAGGGAAACATCCGTTTTTTGGAGGATGTTCAGACACGCTTGATTTGGGGGATAAAGAGATCCAGAAGTATTTCCATGAAATTAAAATGAAATTAAAATCTGTTTCAAAAAATGAAAAATGGGACTGGTGATCTAGCTATCACGACAGACAGGAATTTATTATAAATTCAAATTTTTTCATTCTGTTCTCCTTCCTGTGCTTTGATAGTTGTAATATATTCTAAAAATAGAATAATATCAATAGAACATTACTCAAAAATTAGAATATTTTTTAATTGACTTTTTACTATATATAAAGTATTATTATTTAATAAATCATATAAAAAGGAGTGGTGGAAGTGATAAGATACAAAACAGATATATTTACCTTATTAAAAGAGCATGGATATAACCAGACGCGCATACAGCGCGAAAAATTGTTGCCTGCTCAAACAGCGCAAAACATTAAAGCCGGAAAAAGCATCACATTAGAGACGTTAAATAAGATCTGTATAATGTGCAAGTGTCAACCGGGCGATCTGGTGGAAGTGATTCCGACAGACGAGGAAATAATAAAATATTATTAAAAATGTGCTTGACAATATTCTAAAATTAGAGTATTATAATATCAGATCAAGAAAACAAGCACCGAAAGGAGTACGGATGTTGAAATTAGAGGATTTGAAAAGCAAGCAGGAAAACGGAATAACCCTGTATTTTTACGCGGGGCTTGGCTGGGTAACGGAAGAACGGCTGAACCAGCCGGACGTTGCCAAGAACGAAGCAATCAAAGATTTTGATTGCAATCCGGAGAACAGTCACTGTTGTTCTGACTGCCCGCACAACCGAAATTTTTCGGATTGGCAAGATAGATTGCCGTGTGGTCAGT
>ERZ1031719.391-NODE-391-length-18139-cov-13.504921_pt1 | contig 18139 bp, 9 predicted proteins | sample MGYA00516702_ERZ1031719 | MGnify/ENA primary metagenome ERZ1031719 (study PRJEB33719, sample SAMN04261227) | wastewater metagenome | biome: rural village; feature: human; material: feces | host: Homo sapiens | place: El Salvador | collected 2013-01-07 ...
TGGGCTAGGGGCTTCTGCCCTTTCAGGGCGTGTGGAGCTTACATGCGAAACTTGAGTAAATATATATTTATAGATAAAATTTTGTTTATTATTTCTTGATAACCTTTCTGGAAACCTTTCTGCCATTGGCAAGCTGTATCTGCTCGATAACCAAGCCCTTAGTCTGTGCGCTGATGCGCTGACCCGACAAATTGTAGGTCATGCTATGGTCATTTCCAAAAGCATTGATTGCGTTCTCAGTAATACCAGTACTGGTATCTGCCTTTTTAATCTTCACATTGCCAAGAATAACCGCAGCCCAACCAGAAGACATGGTGAAATAAAGTTCATAGTCACCTTCTTTTTCTACAGTGAAGTTCAAGAAGTGAGCCAGAGAGCCTTTCACCACCTGGTTGGAATTTTCCTTCAAGTTGCCTTTCGAATCCAGGTTTTGTTCCAACAAGACAGCCTTATTATCACTTATGCCGGCGATGCCAGCATCAAAAGTCACAGCCCCATTCTCAGAACCATCATTCCAATAAGAAGAATTGAAAGAAAGCTGGTATTTGCCTGGGACCAAATGCAAGCGATGTCCATCATACAAGCCATAAGAGAGTTTGCACTGGTCGAAGTCACGGGCACTCAGATAGAAACCAGTATTGAAATCACCACCAGCAACGAAATCCTTGATACGGGCACCACCTGTATTGGCAGCACCGTTCGCTTTCTCATCGCTGCGGCTCCCATCATTCATGCTATTGATGCGCTTCCACCCAGCAGGCACGCCTTCACCTACGTTGATGACCTCGTCTTCCCAATTGTCAGAGAACAACACCTCACCCTTAGCCTCGCTAGAATCTTCATTATCAGGAAGATCGAGCTTATACTGCTTGAAGAAGTTCCAAAGCTCGCGGGTAGAATAGACTGCATTAGGATCATCCGAATGCCAATGTCCCTTACCATCAATGGCGATGAGAGTAACCTCCGTACCATCCATCTTATTGATATAGCGAGTACGAGTGGCGGCAGCATAACTCATGGTTGCAGGATAAGGGCGAATCACCACTGGATTATCCACATCACAACCTTCATAAGCAGCCCACTTCTTCACATAATCGTCAATCCTACCATAGCCACCAGCGGCATGGTTTGGATCGCCGCCCCATTTCACGACATCATCTCCCGTGCCATGGATGTGCATAATAGGCACATGGCGTGGAGCCACAGGCTCACGATAATCGACAGGAATACCACTCACAGGACCAAAGGCTGCAACTACAGTTCCCAATTTGGTCATACAATGATAAGTCATCATTCCGCCCATGGAGAAGCCAGAGATATAGATGCGATTCTTGTCTACCTTATATTTCTTCTGCATGGTCTTCATGATGGTTTCGATAAACTTGACATCGCCAGAGCCAGAGATGTCCCAGGCATTACCGTTTCCCTGAGGATAAACCACCAGAATTTTTGCCGTATCAGCCACCTCGTTCCAATGAGTCTGGTTCATTTGAAAATTGGGATCCTGGTTTGCTCCATGCATGGAGATGACCATCGGAGCCTTCTCGGGTAAGTCGGTTGGTACATAGACCAACATTTCTCGTGTAGACGTACCCACTTTTACAGTCTGCTTCACTGCTTTCTGCGTATAGGAATGCTCAGCAGCTACCACTTGCATGCACAAGGTAAAAAGCAAGCACAGCAAGAAAGTTGTTCTTTTCATTTTAAGTTATAATTATCAGTTATACGATTATCTGTTGTTATAATTGTCAGTTGTTATGACACAAAAAAATCGGCAAAGTATCTGCTGGATTCAACAAATACCTTGCCGAACATCTGAACTAGGGACTACTCCCTAGTTACACAAAAGGAGTAGAATCTCTGCCATTACTTATTGATTACCTTTACTACCTTACCACTCTGGAGCTTCTTGATAACAAGGCCCTTGGCGTTGGCTGCTACCTTAGCACCAGCAGCGTTGAATGTTGCTACAGCTGCATCACCTGCTACATGAACGTTCTTGATGCCAGTAGCATCACCTCCGAGTTCCTCTGGAAGAACATTGTAAAGACAGATAGAAGAAATACGGCAAGGACCGCCCCATGGAGCCTTGATAGTAACCAAGTGAGCAAAATCATCAACAGTAGGATCTTCGCCAGGAACAGTGCGAACCAAATCTTTCTTCAAATCAAGAACAATAGCACCTGTATTTTCATCAAAAGCTTTGTTCTCGATGGCAATCATACCACCATCAGCCTGCTGACCATTCGCAACGGTACGGTTGAACATGAAACGAGGATTGGTACCTTCACCATAAACTACCATGTAATGATAGTCTGACAAGTCGGCATAGATATTTTCAGACACAGTAGATGTACCTACGATAACAGAACCTGGGTCATTTGGATTCTCTGCACCCACAGTCCAATCCATATAAACCCTCTCATCAGTTGGTTGTGCATCCTGTGTTAAACCATCCCAAATGTGGAACATGTCCTTAGTCAACTCAACAGGCTCTTCCTCGTCCTGAGCAGAAGCTGTACCAAAACCTGCGAACAACGCAATGGCTACCATAGCCATACTCTTAATTGTAGTTCTCATAATCATAAAAATTTAAATTGTTTATTAATAACTAGTTATTTATAAAGTTTCTCCGTATAAGTTTTGCCGCTACGAAGATATACTTTCTTGATATTGATGCCCTGCTTGGCAGCAGAGAGGCGCATGCCTTGCAAGTCGTAATACTCCACATGGTCTATCTGGTCGGCATCGGTGGTTACACCAGCGATACCCGTCAAGGCACCCTTGTAGTTCAGGCGAACGCAATCAAGCACAGCTCTCTTTCCGCTCACATAGTTAACCGTCATATTTCCCTTGACATCAGCGATGTCCATGTCAAACTCCACTTCCGACCATTCCTTGTTGGAAGAAGCATTCTTTGGCAGTGTAACCTGCTTGGTCTGATTGCCACAGATAACTTTGATAACAGCATCTCCCATGGAAGCCTGATAACGGATAGCCACCTTGTAATTACCCACCTTACTTACCGGAATGTAACCACGAACGGAAGCCCCCTTCTGGGTTCCCAGGTTCAGGCAGCCCTGACCATAGTATCCACGGAAACCGTTGTTCCAAGCGTTGCCATAGCAACCACCTACGTTCTTGTAGTCGAAGTTCTCAAACTCATACTGCACCTCTCCCTCATACGCCTCAGGCATGGCAGGAGTTTCAATGACAGCGGCTGTTACATCCGTATCCTTCAGTTTGCCTGTAGTCTTGGTGCCCTTACAGTTATCGATGGTCAACTCCAATGGACCATTATGCTTCACATATACAGTGAACTGACCATTTTTCCACTCACAGGTAACAGTACTTTTCGAATGCTCGGAATTATCCTTCAAAGAGATAGTAGGCTGTGCACTGGCTCCCACCACAATGATGGTATCAGTCTGCTGGGCATACTCCGGAAGATTCTTGTCATCCTGCAATCTGCCATCACCCACACCATAGCGGAGTCCATCCTTGATACGGTAGTTCTGCATGTAGAGACTCAACTTGTCTGAATACTCACGCATGTGAACCAAAGAATATGGAGCGAGGTTCATCTTAATCTGGCTACAGGTATTGTAGGCAGGTTTCAATGTACCCTTGGCACTGCGTCCATTGTTTACCCAGTACTTACGGATATATTTCATACCATTCTTTGTGGCAGCCAACGGAACATGCTCCTCATTATACTGATAAGGATTGTAGCAAACCCAGGTATTCTCCAGACGCGAAGCATAGATATCACCCGTATATTCCTGTTTGAAGAGCTTATTCATATAAGCCTTCTTGCTGGTCACATTACTCCAGGTAGGGTTGCTGGCATACTCGCTGCTCTTGATAGCCACCTGCAGTTTCTTGGCTTCTTCGTCGATGAGATCATACACCACAGGGATGGTAGGATAACGTCCTGAAACCTTCAACCACCATTTGTTGTTCAAGGTGGAGTTAGGCCACTGCGTACCATTGTCATCCTGCTCGCTGCGATAGAGGCCATCATACAGTCCGCTTGGCGAAACGTATGGTTCCATCTCGTTCTGGCTGGAAGTGATATCCTTAGGTTTGATGTCATTCTTAACACAAATCTTAGTACGTGCTATGACCTCCTCACGGGAAGGAATACGAATTGTACCATCCAGAATCTTACGGAACATATCGATGTTGATATTCTTAAAGTGATTGAACCAAGCCCAGTTGCGACGGATATAGCCATCAGCAGTCTTGGAGGTCGCAATCTCACGCAGGTCATCAGTTGACACCAACTCAGGACCGTCAATCACCGTCTCACCAGTCAATGCCACATGCTCCAAGATAGGAATGGCACCACAAGCCTTAGGGAAATCATTGTAATACTCCTTCAGTGTTTTTGTATCATCCGAAGGGTCCTTGATGGCATTGCCATTCTCATCCAGTTTATCTTGTTCTTCCATCCAGCCGCAGATATCGAAACGAATACCATACTGGCCGGCATATCCACCCAGATAAGCACCCAGACAGTTGCTCTCGATGTCATAGAAACCATTCTGCATGGTGTACTTCTCGCAGCAGATGAAATGTTCCTTATCGGTAGAAAGCAGACGGTTCATCTCGGCATTACGCTTCATGTATGCCACTGGCATCATATTGGCAGAATAGCATGCCTGCGTAAAGCTCACACAAAGGTAGCCGCCATACTGATGGGCAAACTTCATGAGATGCGTGAAGAGTTCCAAGCGTTTCAGGAAAGTAGGCGTATGAACGGTTCCGTTCTCACGCTTACGATCCTCGTCAAATCCCCAGAACTGCTCGGCATAGTTCCATCCCAGAAAGTTAGGATAGTTCTTGTAGTAGCTCTCATAGAGTTCCAGGTCGTCATCATCGAAAGCACTGCATCCGCCACTGGCAGGCTGGATCATGGTCCAGACGCGGTTCTCGGCGCATACCTTCATCCATGAATCCACCACCTTCTTACCATCCGCACAGATGTTCTCCGAAGCAGAGAGCGAGAGGTTGAATATCACGTAAGGCTTGATGTCTTCCGGCACCATATTGATGATGGCTTGCGGATTCGGAGAATTCCATGTATCGATATGGATAATCCATGCCGGCTGGGATGGCGAGATAACTCTTCGCAGGGCAGGCCCGTCATGAGCCTGCGCCACTGCGAATGTTAGCATCCCGAAAATAAATATGAATAATCTTTTTACCATTTTATTTCTGTTTTTTGAAGTCCATTAACCACACCCACGTAAGTAGGAAGGCGATTGAAATGATTCCACAGTCCTACACCCGTAGTGCCCTGATTGATAGTAGAGAAAGATACCCCATAGAGCTTGTCGCCCAACACATCCTGTGCCTTGTTCAGGATATAGGCATAGAGTTCAGCCATTCCCTTGTAATCCTCGAATGTAGCCTTGCTCTGATCGGCTACTGTTCCGTTGGCATCAGCCAGGTATACGTTCATGTCTGAAAGACGTACCTGCAAGCCTGCGGCAGACAGCGTGGCAAGAAGATTGTCGATATTCGCCTTTGTTTCTGCCAAAGAACTGCTGCTGTATGGCACGTCGAGCTTCACATCGATGCCTTCAATCTTAGCACCAGCCTCATTCCACTGCCTGATGTAGTTAATGGCTGCCTCGGTCTTCTCGGCATCCGTCAGCAGATTTTCTTCACTGTAGAACAGTTTGGCATCTGCCTTCTTTGAATGGATTTCCTTGCATACATCAGCCACCCAGTTCTCATCCAGATAGTCGTTAGGATAGAATTCATCAGTAGCTCCCATGTTCTCTGAAGACTTCAGAGAGTAGAAGAGATCTTCTATCAGGTTAGAAGCCACATTCCATGCCTGCACCTTGTCTCCATAGTTCTGCATAACGGAATCAACGTAAGCAAACATAGCCTTCTTTACATCAGCAGCCTTCTCTTCTACAGGACGAGGTTTATAATAACCCGGCTTCTGATATGGAGCGTAAATATCAATATTGTCAACGTAAACCTGCTGAGGTACAGCAGCCTGACCAATTACCAGAGAAATGTTGGAAGATTTCATATCATCTGCATCAAAGGCCTCAGTAAAGTCAATCTTTGACAAATCCACCATGAATGTTTCCCAAGTCTTAGCCTTGGTAGGAACACCGAAGTTTCTCAGTTCCTTGGCTTTGTCACCCACCTTTACTCTGATAACCACATTCTTCTTGACATTTGATGAATAATAATCAAAGGAGATGGTCTTGATTGTTGACAGCGAAGCACCCTCAGGCAGATTCACTGGGAACTCGATGAACTTGGCAGCCTTCTTGTTGAAGAGCGACTTTCCGTTTTTTCCTGTCGGATCCTTTGCCACTTTGGAATCCTTGTGAGTTCCGAAGACATCACCGATGGCACTGCTTTCGAAATCAAACTTCTGATGGAGTTCCACATTCTCACCATCTACCCAAGTATCCTTAGTTGCCTCTTTCATCACGGTCAAATTCCATGCGTTAGGTGCAAAAAGGGAAGCTGTAGGAACGAGTCCTGCGGCAATAGCAGCACCAACTTCATCTTTTGAAGCATCGGCACTGACCGTACCATCATCAGCAACCACAGCAGCATGGGAGAAGCCATCTACGACATTCACTTCATTGAAGTTGGCCAAAACGGTACTAAAGCTAGTATTGGCAGCTTTCAAATCTGCAATGGTCAAGTTAGCTCCCAGCTTCATGCCCGTATAGTTCTTCAGAACTTCATAACCTCTGGTAAGGTCATCCATCGCCACGCTCTCAGGCTTTTCGCCAGCAGCATAGCTTGTATCGAAGTCCTCCACACAACCAGTGAGCAGCATGGAAGCTGCTGCACTGGCCAAGAGGATATTATGTATTTTTTTCATAATTCTGATATCAAATTAAAAATGTTCTTACTTCTCAGGAGTGAAAGTCAGGTAATTAATGCCACGATTGCGGACCACCATGGTATCTGTGGTTTCAACCGTACCCAAGGCATCGCTCTTGATGTTGTAGTTCAAATAGAGTGTGTTGCGCTTATACTCGCCCAAAAGCTGGTCGTTCTTGACAAACTTACCATTACCCGAAACCTGAACGCCCTCACTGCCGGAAGAGATGGTGCAGTCATCGCCGTTGAAGGTCATCAGCACGTTCACCGGATGGTTTTTGCCACTAGCATCCTTTACTTCCACAGTCATCTGTGCCTTGTACAAGCCTTTGGTCACCACCTTGATTACCTCAGCCTTCTCTATATATGGATAAGCACGGTGAGATTCCTTGCCGTTGCTCACATCCTTACCCTTGCGAAGATAAGTGGCAGTCCAAGGATTGACGAACTTCACAAGGCAGAATGTAGTATTCTTCGACTCCAGCACCTTGTCAACGCCCTGGGCACCTGTCAGCTTCACAGGAATCACATAGCCCTGCTCATAACTCTTGTCATCGTTGAAGAAGTCAGGGGTAAGCTTCACTCTTACGCCTCCCATCTGCTGTCCCTTGGCAATGACAAACTGGTTAGGGTTCTCGATCAGATAATAATTGGATGGCATCACCTGGATGGCAGCGCCATTGATTTTATAGCCATCACAAAGACTGGCATCAGATATATAATCCACGGTAACGTTATTATTGTTGCCATAACCACCGGCACAGTAGGCCTTGATGTTGATGATGTGGTTGTTATCGTCGGTAAGGTCAGCTTCCTGATCCTCACCCAGTTCCACGGTGCGCACATAACCAGCATTGGCAAAATAGACAGCAGTTTCTCCGTCATATCCAAATTCCTTGTTACCGCTCTCGCAGGAAGCGGTCATCAACAAAGTCATGGCAGCAATGCCTATTGTATTTAATAACTTAAAACTTTTCATTTTCATTATCATTTTTAACTGGTTTACTTCCACCCCTTGTTCTGTTCGAGATTAGAATATTTCAAAGTCTCTGAATAAGGAATATAACCATAGTTCATGTAACTCTCAAACTTGCGCTCTTCCACGTTTGGCAAGATGGTGTATGTTCCACCATTCCAATCGATACCCTTGACTGCGGTAAGCTTATCCAGCTGATTCCAGCGGCGCAAGTCCCAGAAGCGGAAGCCCTCAAAACAAAGTTCCAATCGGCGCTCGTTGCGAATCAACTCTCTCATCTTAGCCTGATCGGCTGCGCACTCATCAAGATAGGTATCATCAGTGATGCCTGCACGATGACGGATAGCCTTGATGACATCGTAGGCAGAATAAGCATGAGTGCCAGTGCCCTTAGGTCCCCAAGCCTCATTGGCAGCCTCAGCATAATCAAGGAAGAACTCTGTGTAGCGAGCCTTGCAATCATACTTCACCACTGTTGACTGAGAGGAAGGATTACAGTTGGCTGACATTCGGAGCAGCTTCTTCATATAGTAGCCTGTACGGGTAGAAGCATCACGGCGACCGATACCGTCATCGCCCGAAGAACTACCAGTCTTGATTTCCTTGTTATCAACTCCCGCTGTTGCTCCATTATAAATAATGTATTTAGCCAGACGAGGGTCACGGTTGGCGTATGGATTATTCTCATCATATTCACTGCGTGAATCGGTGATAGGATAACCCTTGGCATCTGGGAAGGCATCTACCAGATTCTGGGTAGGATTGGTTCTGCCGCTTCCGTAGAGTGATGGAGGGAAATTGTTCTTCTCATCATCGATTTCCTTATCATTCTTTGTACTACGCCAGATGATTTCAGGAGGATTAGAACCATTCTTCAATCCACTCATCTCTGCATCGTTGTCATAATAGGTCAAACCCGTTGATGGCAAACCTGCAGGGCCACCCACATAGTCGATAATCTCGGCTGCTGCATCGGCTGCCTGTGCCCATGTCACGTTGTTCTGAGAAGCATCCTGGAATGCAGGGCTGGCAGCGAGCAACAAAGTGCGAGCCTTGATGGCACGGAGAATCAAGCCATTGATCAACTGGCGTGCATTCTCACCCATCACCTTATTATATATACCCATCTTAGCATCTTTTTCAGAAGTAATCTCGGGTATATTCAAAATGTCGTCATACTTGGTTGGAACTTGAGCATCGCTTGTCAATGGCTCATAAACCATTGGAAGCAACTTGTCTGCCTCTTCAATGTTCTTCAAGATAAAGTCAACCTGCTGCTGGAATGTCTTACGAGGCTGATTGAAATCATCATCGGTTCCTACATAGCCATCAAACAACTGAGAGCCGAGCAACTTGCCGCTGGCATCATAGCCGGCATGAGCACGGAGCAGATAGTAAGCATGGGTGGCAAGTAGTCCATAAGCTTCACCTTTGAGACGACGCTGCTTCAACTGATTTTCGTAGGGATTCTTCAAAAACTCTATCTTTGACACATCAGAATTGAGGAAGATATACAAATATTGCATGGAAGAGAGGTCGCTGTTCCAACGTCCTGTTGGGTCCCAACTCTGCACGGTCCAAGAACCAGTGGCATACTTAGACCAAGCGGCATTCTTCTCGTTGGTAACGGCATCATCAGTAGCCACATCAGTACCTGTACCCTTCTCGTAACTTGGCAGGTTTCGATAAGCAGTAAGCACAAATCCCTCCGACATGATAGGATCATTCTCCATGTCTTTGATATCCTTCATGTTCTCTGGAGCAGGAGTGAAGACATCATCACATGCCGTCAACAATGCCGCAGAGGCCAATATCGTGATTATATTTCTTAGTTTCATCATTATTACGTTGTCTTATTGTTCTATATCTAAGAAGTTATTTTTTCTCAACAGTCTTTAGAACTTCATCTTCAAACCGATGTTGTAGAAGCGACAATATGGAGCTCCATAACTGGTATCCATATACTTGTGGTGCTTGCTGATGGTGAGAAGGCTCTCGCCCAAGAAGTAAACACTCATGCCTTTTACAACCTTGTTTTCAAACCAACTAGATGGCATATCATACGTAAGCTGCACCTTGTTGAGGTTGAAGCAATCGGTACTGTAAATCCAGAAAGTGGAGTTACGGAAATTATTGGTATTGTCCTTGGCTGTCAAGCGTGGATAAGTAGCAGTTGCAGCTGTCTCTGGAGTCCAGCGGCCACGTACCACGGATGTGTACTTGGACTGATTATAAATCCAGTCATTGTTCATCATCGCCTTGGCCCCCATCTGACCGGTACCAGCTACAAAGAGCGTAAACTGCTTCCAGTTCAAGGTAAGGTTCACACCGTAGATGAATGGACAAGCACTCCAGCCCCACTTACCTAATACAGTCTGGTCGTTGCCATCAATTTTTCCATCGCCATTAATATCCTTGTACTTCAAGTCTCCAGCCTTGATTTCGCCGAAGGTATGGTTTGGCACAAAGTTAGGGTCATCTTGGCTCAAGTTAGCCTTCATGTTATCAACATCTTCCTGAGTAAAGAACCCTTCGCAAACATAACCACGCATCACATCGAGAGCTTGTCCCTGCGCATTCATATAGCTATATTCGTTTTTCTCCTCACGCTTGTTAACCTTTGAGTCGAACACCATACCTGTGAGTCCGAGCTGTGCCTTCACCTTGCCGATGTTCTTCTTGAAGTTTACGGCGAAGTCGAAGCCCTGTCGCAAATCCTCGTTGTAGTTCAAAGATGTAATAAACGAGCCATCTCCACTCAACCAAGAAGGATAGATGGTAGCAGTACCAGCTGTGAGCAAACCAGATGTCAACTGATGGAAATAGTTCATGTCAACACTTACCATGCCACCCAAGAGCGATGCATCCAAACCGATACGCCATTCCTTACGCTTCACGAAATCGAGTTGCTCATTGCTTCCACGCTTAGAAATTGTGGTATAAGTTCCGTTACCACCACCTTCATTCCAAGTATACCAACCGCCCTTGACATCATAGTATCCTTGATAAAGATAGTAATCGGAGATGTCGATATCCTGATTCAATACAGAGTAAGAAGCATTAATCTTCAAATCATCAAAACATGGGAGTGCGTCCTTAAACCACTTTTCCTGACCGATTCTCCAACCCAAGGTTGCAGATGGAGAGAGCGCATTGCGATGTCCCTCTGCCAACTTGGATGAGTGAACCAGAGCACCGCCAAACTCTGCGTAGTACTTCTGAGCATAATTGTAGGCTGCTCGAAGGGCAAGGTTGGCATTGGTGGTGCGGTGGTAAGAAGAACCCTTTACACCAGATGAGCTCTCATGATTCTCGTCCACGGAATTCGACTTGGAGTAACCCCAGCCAGCCAAAGTAGCATTTACGTTGTGCACACCGCCAAAGGTATTCTTATAGTCAAACTGAGCACGGAAGGTGGTGTTCTGGTAATATTTGGCTGCACCGATATACTCGTTCGTACTACTTGATTCCTTACCATATTTCTTCAGGTCGATAATCATGTCCTGTCCGTTCACATTTGCCCAGGTAGGCTCGTAAACGGCATAGTCGAGCTTGTAAGCCTCGGAGTAATTGTTCCAATAGTCGATACTGAAAGCGGTCTCAAAGCTCAAACCTTTTACCCACTGGTCGAAGTCGGCCTTCACACCCACATCGAAGGTAAAGGTGCGGCTATGGTTTTTCACATAACCTGCAGCCAGCATGTCGCCAAAAGCAGTAGACTGGTTATCGCTATTACCTCCCAAGAGATACTGCCCGTCCAATACATGGAACTTAGAGCCATTAATCATCTGCTCCAAACTTCTATTGTTGTGGTCCATCATAGAGATAGGCAACAAGCCAGAATACCAGTTAGGGCGAACGCTTTTGGCAACAGACCAATAATCCTCAGGACGGCCTCTATAGTTGTCGGAAATGTTGATTCCCACATTGATGTAAGCGCCCAGCCAATCTGTGATGGTGGCATCAATGTTGGAACGAACACGGAAAGCCATGTCCTTATCCTTTTTCTTCTCGCCATACTTCACCAGGCTATTATTATAAACCATGCCTAAGTTAGCATAGTATCTCGCGAACTTACTGCCACCCTTCACCTCCATCGTTGCATCGGTACGGTTATAGAACTTGCGAAGATAATCGCTACTATAGAAGTCCATATCAGGATAACGATAAGGATTAACACCTGCAGCAGTATTATAAATCTGTTCTTGCGAATACTTCAATGGCTGTGTAGGGTCATCATTACGCAATGCTTCATTGTAGAGCGTCATATACTCCGCAGCACCCAAGTACTCTGGGTAAGCCTTAGGGGTATAGATACCCGTATTCACGGTAGCATCTATGCTCAAAGGCTGAATCTTACCACGCTTGGTGGTAATCAGAATAACACCCTTGGCAGCCTTGGAACCATAAAGAACTACAGCCGAAGCACCCTTGAGAACAGTAACTTTCTCCACTTCTGTTGCATTGACGGTAGATGCATCACGAGGAGCACCATCCACCAAGACAAGTGCACCCTGTCCCCAAACATTACCATTATATCCGCTGACGAGCGACTGCAAATCGTTGAGACAATTGGCACTGTAGTCCTTCTTCAATAACTTCTCAACATTCACCTCGCTCACGCCACCCATCAGGTCGGTCTTTGCCACCTGACCGAAGGCTACCTTCACGGAGTCGTCAACCTCCTGGGCGTTTGCCACGCCACTGGCAACCAGCATAGAAGCTAGTGCCAATGACATTTTCTTATTAAATATATTATGTTTCATCATAATTTTTCAGATAGTTAAATTATTCCCAACCAGGGTTCTGTCCAAACTCAGGATAAATTTTCACATCGTCTCTCAAGAATGGGAACCAATAGTGCTTTGAACTGAAGTTACGGGTAATAAGTGGTTCCTCCTTCAGGTTGAGCACATGGTTGTTCTCTGGATTATCGTAACGATCAGCATCTTTCTGATCTTCTGCTCGATCAAAATAGACAGCAGTCTTCTGGGTATAAGGAGCCTTGTCTATCAAGAGCCAACGACGGAGGTCTGTGAACCGATGTCCCTCGAAAGCCAACTCCACGGCACGCTCACGACGAAGCTCGCTCATAAATCCATCCAAAGTCTTGGTATATTCATCGGCAACATTACCTACATGAGCACGATTACGAACGATGTTCACTGCATCTACAGCAGAGAGCTTGAAAATATTGCTAGAAGCCTTGCAATCGCCATATCCTTCGGCCACTGACTCGGCATACATCAAGTATACATCTGCCAAACGAATCATACTCAGCAAAACGCGAATATACTTGGAACGCTCACCACCATCATCAAATTTGTTGCGGTATGGATCGCAAAACTTCTTCAATAAATACCCCGTAAAGCAATCCTTAGATGGAGTAGACGTGCGGTAAGTACCACCAGTGTAGAGAGACGCATATTGCACATCAGCATCTTGACCTGCTGACTTCACACACTTGACACCATCATAGATGAAGAGCTCATAGAAACGAGGGTCTCTGTTCTTGAATGGGTGTTCAGGGTCGTAACCACTATCAGCATCTTTCTTGGTAATATCCTTGATTGGCTTACCATTTTTCATACCGAAATAATCTACGTAGTTAGCTGTAGGATATACCTTGATACCACCAGTAATCAAGCAAGTAGGACGATAGTCTGTAACCTGGTTCCACACCCAGTTGGTATTGCTTGAATTCTCATAGAAGATAGCCTCTTTCTCTCCTGGCAATTTCTCACCCTGATCGTAAGCATAGAAGATATTCATATAGTTCTCAAAGGTTGAAAGCTCATATTTCTGACTTTCCTTATTGAGCTTCAGGGCTTCTCCAAATGCCTCGGCTGCCTTCTGGCAGTACTCCTTATTATAATTGTTCACATGGGTGTAATCTGGATTTTCGCCACTTACCTCATTCATCAAAGGTGAACCTGCCCACAAATAGTTCTTACCCAAGAAGCTGAGGGCAGCAATTTTGGTAGGACGGAACTTGTTTTTACCCAATGTCTCCTTACCTACAGAGGTTTTGTCCCAATCAACAGGCAAGAGTTCTGCCGCCTTCTTGAAATCCTCACCTGCCTTGTCGGCACACGCTTGGTAAGTCAAACGTGGATAGTTGAACACGGCATCAGATGGAATCAGGAAGTCGATATATGGAATACCGCCCCAATACTGCATAATCTGGAAATGGAAGAATGCACGGAAGAAATAGAGCTGACCTGCTACCAGATTTTTCTCCTCCTGAGTAGCATCTGTCATCTTATCTAAGTTAGCCAAGCCCAAGTTTACCTTATAGATACCGTACCAGCACATTCCCCAGAGGCATCCCTTATCATTTCGTTCCACACCGGTAGTACCAGGATGCCCCTTGTGGAATGGAGAATACTGCACCTCATCCCATGCCCAATAGTTGCCTTGGTCGATGTTATTGCTGAGCATACGGGTTTCTGATGGCTGCCAATACTCATCCTCACCATAGTTCCAACATCCATGATACCAAGAGGTTGAGGCAAGACCTGGAATACAGTTGTATGCCTCCTCTAAGAATCCTTGGAAGTTAGTATAGTTCTTATATGGCTCTACAGGGTCGATATCACTACCAGGTGCTTTGTCCAAATAATCTGTACAGGATACAGATGTGAAAGCTACACCGGCAGCTAACAACAATGTATATATCTTTTTAAACTTTTTCATATCTACGATTTATTTAAAATGTAAGGTCGAAACCTAAGTTAAATCTGCGTACTGTTGGGTAAGCACCTTCAGAAGCATTGCCGCTAAAGTTGTTCTCGCGGTCATCTGGCATGTTGGTCCAGAGGAGCAAGTTGTCGCCGTTCAGATAAACACGAAGTGAATTCAAGTGCATTCTCTTCACCCATGCACCACGGAAGGTGTAAGCAATCTCGGCATTCTTCAGACGGAGGAACGAGCCATCATAGTAGTAGCGTGTACCAGCATTACCAGCATCCGCTACAGTTGTCCAACGTGGCAACGAGAGTGAGCCTCCTGTGGTTGGTGTATAGTAAGAACCTTCCTTGAATGCAATGTGAGTTTCACGCTCGAAAGTTGGGAAGTTTACCTCACGAGTTACATCAGTTACTCCATAGAACTGAAGCGTGATGCTCAAGCCCTTCCACTCTGCACCAATCGTAGTACTGAAGGTATTGGCTGGAATAGAGGTATACTGATAAGGTGCTTTATCATCGGCTGTAATCTGACCATCAGCATTAAAATCGGAAATGATGTAGTCGCCCGTATATTTCTCTCCTTCATGACTACCCCATGTTGGCACTGCATAGAGGTCATCCCAGTTGCTGATGAAGCCATGATCTATGTAAGAGTGGTTCTGACCGATGGCGTAGCCTGCCTTTTTCAAGTAATCAGCCTTCAAAGGTGCATCATCGGCAAACTTCACTTTGTTCACGGCATGCGTCATATTGAAGTTGGCCCACGTACGCAAATTCTTGTTCCACGCCTTGTTTACCTTCAAACTCAACTCATATCCATGAGCATCAACAGCACCCATATTGGCAACTTGGGCATTCATACCATAGTAAGTAGGAATGGCTCTATTATCCTGGGTCAGGAGCACGTCTGTTCGCTTATCCTTGAACAAATCGAAGGAACCGGTAATCAAACCTCCCAAGAAGCCAAAGTCGAAACCTAAGTTCTTCTTCTCTGAAGTTTCCCAATGTACGTTAGGGTTACCAATGCGAGACAATTGATAGATAGTATAAGGCGAATCATACCAGCCAGAACCTCCCAAATAGGTCTTGCCACCATATGAGTACTGGTCGGAATAGAGGAATCGACCTCCAGTTGAGTCATCACCGATACGGCCCCAAGAAGCACGCACCTTAAACATATCCACATACTTCTTTACATTCTTCATGAATGGTTCCTCCGTAATGGTCCATCCTAAAGATGCAGATGGGAAGAACTTGAAGCGGTAATCTGGGCCAAACTTCTCTGAGCCATTATAACAACCGTTCAACTCCAACATATAACGCATGGCATAATTATAGGTGGCACGGAACACCCAGTCCTCACGATAGCGCTTAAACTCACTACCATAAGCAGTCTCATTACGGTTGAACACACCCATGGCACCCACCTCATGATTGCCAAACTTGCGGTTCCAATCCAATTGCGCCAAGTAGAAAAGACGGCGATAAGTAGAATTTACGTTTACTTTACCACCATTGGTAGTCCAAGCTACGGATTCATGGTAATCTTGTCCTTGGTCGTATGAAACAGAACCATCGTCAGGGTTAATCCATTTCACCTGTGGATCCATATACTGGTCAGAAATACCTCTCTTCTCCTCTACCATTGTATTATCGAAAGAGAGTTTTGCTGTAAACTTCAGTCCCTTGGTCACAAAGTCAAGTTTCTGAGTCAAGATGAAGTCAGTAGTTATCTGAGTATTGGTGCGATTCTCAACACCACTACGAGAAAGGCTCATCACAGAGTTTGGGCAGTCTGCCTTACGTGGGGCATAGTAACCATAGGTTCCATCAGAATAGATTGGACGCATAGCATCAGGAGCCGCATGATATACCGAAGCCCAATAAGCACTGGAATCGCTTGCCTTATCCCAAGGGAAATGGCGGACACCATTACTACCGAAAAGGTTGGTAGAGAACTGAGTGGTCTTGGTCAGGTTGAAGTCCAGGTTGGCACGCATGTTAATACGGTTATAGCCGAAACCAGACTTATAGCCACGACCGCTGGTGAAGTCCTTGAACAGGTCACCTTCGTGAGAGAAGTCAATAGCTGCAAAATATTTCACGAGTTTGGTACCTCCCGAAACATCCACGCTGGCATTGTAAGACATGGCTGTGTTGTTGAACAGTTCCTTCTGCCAATCCACGTTAGGATAGCGGTCCCATTCCTCAGCATTAGCAGGGTTACGATACTTGTCAATAATAGCCATTGGCTTGTAAGAACCCCAGGATTTTTCGTCGCTGATGTTCAGCTCGCGCTCTACCACTCTATTCAGAAGACGGAATGTATCGTAAGCATCATATTTCTCAGGCAACTTGGAAACCACCTTCATGGTAGCATTCGCCTTCACGTGTACGGCAGCCTTACCTTCCTTACCACGCTTGGTAGTAATGAGGATGACACCATTACCACCCTTCACACCATAAACGGCAGTGGCAGAAGCATCCTTCAATACGGAGATGCTCTCTACTGAAGAAAGGTCAACGGTGTTCATGGCACGCTCCACACCATCCACGAGAACGAGAGGGTCGTTGGTACCGTTGATAGAAGTCTGCGTACGGATCACGATCTTAGGATCTTCCTCACCTGGCATACCCGTAGAAGAGAAAGTAACGACACCTGGAAGATTACCTGTCAGTGCCTGACCCAAAGAAGAAACTCCGGCATGACGATTCAAGGTTTTCGCATCTGTCTGTGCAATAGAGCCGACAACAGAGGCTTTCTTCTGCTGACCATAACCAACCACTACTACCTCGCCCAATGTATTGTCATCAGTCAAGGTAATTTTAAACTGTCTTTTCTTACCTACTTTAATCGTTTTAGATTCCATACCGATATAGGTAATGACAAGGGATGAATTTTCAGAAGGTACTGCAATCTGAAAGTTACCATCCATGTCGGAGATGACACCCGAAGTGGCATCACCCTTCACTTTCACAGTAGCACCAATCAGTGGCTCTCCTGTGCCGTCAACAATACTACCCTTCACGGTAATCTTCTGGGCTTGTGCGTTCAAGCTGCAGAAGGCTCCCACGAGGCATAGAGCTGCTGTCCGTTTAAATGTAAACACTTGTTCAATCATGTTGTATCATTTTAATTAAGTTTGTTTCTAGGTGTTATTACTTCTTGGTTAAAGAACACGGCTGCAAAAGTAGAAAAATGTCATGAGAACGTGTTTTCTTGATGTTCCAAATGTTTTCACTCTTGTTACAACACACCGCAACTATCACATTTCCTGCATTTTATGATAAAGAAGAAAAAGAGAATATAACGTCACAAAAAAATGGCACATATCACTATGCACCATTCTCGTAAACAATTAAAACTTGTTTCACAACAGTCTTGCAGTTCATCAATATGAACTGTTTTCTTTATATAAAAGCATAAATCTAAAAATAAATTCAGCAATTAATTCTTCACAAGTCTCACACCATAAATCTGTCCAACCTGCTTGCCCTTGTGAGCCACAAACTTCACTCTTACTTCCTTCTTGCCCTTAACAAACTCTGAAGGAATGGCATAATCAACGGTCTTAAACTGAGTGGTGCGCCAACGATGGCTATT